>Ga0209611_10000086_pt1 | contig 99978 bp, 72 predicted proteins | sample S1TSphgellanicum_3_FD_187693 | JGI IMG/M metagenome (GOLD analysis project Ga0209611, IMG submission 187693) | Host-associated microbial communities from peat moss isolated from Minnesota, USA - S1T2_Fc - Sphagnum magellanicum MG (SPAdes) (version 2) | ecosystem: Host-associated > Plants > Peat... | reverse complement strand
AAAATAAAAAAAAAAAAAAAGTTCTACTTACCAAAAAAAATATTTAAATATATTTGACAAATAAAATTTGAAAATTACATTACATATTTAAACCATGGTTTAATTTAACTTAATTTAATTTAACATTATTTAGTTTAGCCATGAATATTTAGCCTAATTTAATTTAGTCATATTTATTTTATCGTAATTCATTTAACTTAATTTATTTTAACCAAACTTATCTAGCCATAATTAGTTTGGCCTAACTTAATTTAACCATATTTATTTTAACCATAATTAATGTAGCTTGATTTAATTTAACCATAATTAGTTGAACCTAATTTAATTTAGCCATGGTTAATTTAGGTTAGCTTAAGTTAGCATGGGGTTAACCTTAGTACTAAAAGTACATAATATTATTATACATAAACTATGTAGTATATTAAGTATAGTAATTTAAGTATGTATAAGTTTAGGATGTTTATAACTACAAATTTGGTGTTGTATAATTTTTGGGCCATATGGTTGTGTGTGTAACTAACGTGCAATTAAATGTGTGCAACATGGACATGTGTCATAAAAATAATGAGATAGTTGCAAATGATAGCCAGTTGCATGTTAGTTGCATAGTGACTAGTTGCAAATGACATGATTTTTAGTAGTGTTAATTTCATGAAAGTGATAGTAAAAAAAGTTCTTTCATCTTCAACATTCCCCAAAACCATAATAATAGCAAGCTCAATTAGTTTGAAAATTACTAACATCTTAATTTTCAAAAATTTGGGTATGGGCCATCCACCTCCACATGCAAATGGTAGGGTTACAATCAGTTGGGGCCAACATGGTAGAATCGCAATTGGATTGCATAATGGAAACAAAAAATGATGATTATTGTTCCAATAAAATAAAATTTAACAAATGAAGATGGCAAACACCATTTGGTTGCATGATCTTGGCATGGTAGTAGTGTGCTTTTAGGAGTTGCAAATGACCAAGGAACATTGAAGTAGTTTTTGGTTGTAGCCAGTACTAAAGGTAAATGATGCTAGTGGCATTCATCAAATCTTGAGCTAGGAACCGTATCCAATTCTACAATTAAACCTTTGGCAACAAAAGTGCATTGATCTTTAACATTTTAGCAAACACATACCCAACCATCCTTAATTACCATTGACACCTTCTTGGTTGTCTTGTTAGTTTTTCGCAGCATGTATAAGTGTTGGATGAAGAAAAAACCAGCAAATTCCACATGTGATTTTGGATTAGTTCACCACTCAATGCATAAGGCATCATTTTTGAATGTCACCAAATCCACGAATGCTTGAAATTGATCTCGGGAATATTGCTTCTCAAGATCCATATACATGGTGTAGATTTCAAACTGACACAATTTCCAATACTAGAACACATGTGGTTAAACCATTGTGCAAACCATTCATTTTGTAGTGGTACCACTATAGTGGGTTTTTAGTAGGTTTAGTGGTTTAGGGTAGTGGTTGGTCCCCAATGGGATAAGGAAACCACTAAATTGGCGATGGGGTGGTTTGGTTCAATTTTTTTTTAATGGTTTTTTTTAAGGTGCCCAGGCAATAAGTGTATAATTAGTGGTTTTATGGGTGGTTTCGTGTGGTGGTCATTAGGGTCAAACCCTATTGATTGGTCAAACATAATTTTGATTGGTCCAATGCCAAGTCACGACATTTAAACATTGGCCACCCAAGCTAGGTCATGTGGCATTTAGACATTGGCCACCCATGTTATGCTTCTTGGCATTTAGACATTGGCCATCCAAGTTATGCCATGTGGCATATAAACATTGGCCAAATAAGTTTTGCCACATGGCATTTAAATGTAGACAATCCAAGTTCTGCCACATGACATTTAAACATCAATGATCCAAGTTTTGCCACGTAGCATTTAAACATTGGTCACCCAAATTAAACCATGTGGCATTTAAACATTAGCCATTTAGATTATGCCATGTGGCTAGAACCTAAATGATCTAGGTTAAACCTAATCTAGGCCTAAAGCTAGGTACCTAAAACCTTAAACTTAAGCAATTAGGCCAAAACCTAAAGTTAGGCTACTAGACTAGGCCTAGATATAGGCCACCTAAGTAGGTAGGAATAGGTAGGTAGGTAGGTAGGCTTAAGTAGGTAAGTAAGTAACATACTATTTAGTATTTGGTCACAAACCTTTTTTATTGGCTCATCACAACTAATATTTGCACTTTGAGTATATTTAGTGCATGTTTTGTGTGTAGACTACCACATTTTCATCTAGTTATATAGTTTACAAAAGTCAACTTGTTGATAAAGGATATGGGATATATTTACAACATTATTTCACATGATCCTTTGTCCCATACAAAATTACCCAACTTTGACCGTTATTAGATTTTTCATACTTTGTCCAAATGAAAATAAATAAATTTCATTCCTAAAGATTTTTCCAAGATTTACACATCTATGAAAAAATTTAAATCAAAATGTCAAGTAATTTGACTGAAAATGCATTTGAATCTTCATTATTTCATACATTTGAACAACAATGGTATCTTGAAGATTTTTATTTTTATTTTTCATAAAACGATTTGTAAATAAACATATTTTAAATCAACATGGTTTTTTCGGTATATATGTGTGTACTTCCCCACCTTTCAAACATATAACAAATCAAGAAAAATTGTATAAATGATATGTTATATTTATTTGTAGTTATAAAAAATATTTAAAATATTTAAATGTTATGGTTATTAATTTACACACATGCTTTTTAGTTTCATAATTTTTACCAAATGTTATTTTGAATAGTAAGTTTTAACCTTACTTTTAATGTTCTTTTCAGTTCATTAAATGTGATTTAATATAAGTTATTACAAAATTCCAAGTTGTATGACCAAATACTTTGATGAATGACTAAATATCAAATTTTATATTATTTGCTACCCATCACATGGAAACACGAAAAACAATGCCATTTTGGGGCAGGTGGATTTTTAAAAAAAATATTTGGATATCGTTAATAAAAATATATTTCATTATTTAATGTCAAAAAATTCAAAGAAAAAAATCATTTAAATAAACCTTTTAAAATCCCAACTTGAATGTTTTAGTTGTATTCTAAGCATCAATTTGTTATTTAATTTTATGGTTTCAAAAACTTTAGCATTGTTTTCCATTTTTGCAGAATTTTTTGAAAAAAAACATTTCCCCCAAGTTTGTTTTTAACGACAATCCATAAATTCACATTAAATAATTAGTGACTTTAAAGTAAATTTTCTAAATATATAAAATATTAGTCATTTATTTGTGCACTAATTATGTCTTTGATCATCTACAAACTTATAATATGCTTATTAAGTATATACATATGTCTACCTTCTAATTCTTTCCCCTTTTAATTTGAATGTTTCAAATTGCATATTATTAAGTAATTATGTGGTTCATGAAGAAGATTTTTAGTCACATAGTCCTATCCATGAAAACTTTTAATCTTTTAGTCATATCCAAGATTTTAAGAATACAATTAGGCACAAAAAATGGCAAATATGACTGTATAAATAAAAAATGGTTAGTAGTCAATTTGTCCCAATATAAATGTTAAGTTTTGGCATACTGATATATGTAAGGTATAGGCAAGGTAGGGTAAGGTATTTAGGTAATGTAAATTGTAGGTATGTAGATGTTATGTACATATAAATTAAATACATATAGTGTAAGTATGTATAGACCGGGTCTGTATAAGTTAGGCTATATTTAGGCTAATTACATGTAATTAAGTAGGCTTAACCTACCTTAATGTAAATATAGATCATTATATACTTAGGTAGGTACATAAGAAATTGTATACTAGTACTTAGCCTTGGTACATAGGCTATAATATACTTACCCTATATGTATAAATTATGATATACCTAACCTCGCTATAGGTTATAATAGACATATTTTAAATACATATTTTATTCTATTTAACCTAAGTATAAATTGATTATCTTAACCTAGGTATAACTTAACTGTATTACCTACCTACTTACCTACCTTGTAAGGTGGTTAACCTTGTGCACAATGTTTGGAATGACCATTAGGAAAAACCACCCAAATGGTTTGAAAAGGTGGAATGGAAAATTTTCAACCATGCTTGAAGGCATTTTGAACAGAAAATTCTTAAACCACCATTGCCTACCATTACATGACCACTTTGGTGAGTTTCTAGTGGGATTTGCCCATTCAACAAAATCATGAGTGGTTTGTGTCATGTGAAGACCACCCAAAGTTGAATTGGGTGGTTAGTTATAGTGGTTTGTCCACACGTTTTCTAATAGTGTTCATAGTTGAAACAAAATCACATATGAACATGTCCTTGTTTTGAGCACACTTGTTTAAACCTTGCATTGCTTCCAACATAGGTAGCACACATGTTAGTCCCATAATTGTTTCCACATCACACAAGAGTTCATAGTTAATATTAATAGTTGCATTATAGCAACATCATCACTCATCTTGACCACCAATGTTTTATATTCTTTAAGCATTCGTTTAGAAGGGGCCATCATGGAAATCCACCTCATTTTGATATTCCTCAAAAGTTTTAGACCCTTAAATTCAATCATTTTAGCCAACTTAGTGCACTCAAGGTGCCTTTAAGTGATTAATTAGAGTGAGTATACATAAAAGAAAAAAAAGCCTCATTCTTTACAATTAGAGACAAGGATGAAAAAATTTGCATTGCCAAGTTGCATTGATGTGCCATACAGTGAATGCAAACAATGAAAGGGTTTTGCTTGTTCATGAATTGGACATTAACACCTATCTTCAAGCCTTGAAAAATTGTTACATTTTCAGCCCCAAAACATACAACCTTGTTAGCAATGTTAACCATTAATAGACCACCCAAATTAGCAAGAGAACGAACAATAGTAGGAGTAAGATTATTAGACATGCCACCATCCACAATTCTTTCAAAATTCAAAAGGATTAACTACATCCTCCAATGGATGCATTAGGTGTGGTGATGGTTGACTTGCTTAATGAAGTACAAGTAATAATTGGTTGATCACAATTGCCAACAACAACCACCCCTATAACATGATCAACCACAAGAGGCATAGAACTAGAAACAAGCACAAATATGGAGAAAAACAATTTGTACTTGAAATTCGCATGAGGTCTAAGAGGAGACATGGTGTTATGGTAATGAAGCAATAATCAGAAGATTGTGGAAAAAGAATTAAACTCTCAACACCTCCATTCAAAAACATGTTGTTCAAGTCACACTAAAAAACAATTAAATGAGTTGGGGTGCACTTCAAAACCGTCAAGACCCTCACTCAAAGCACGTTGTTCAAATCACATTGAAAATCTTGCATTATGTTTGGCAAAAACATGCTTTTAAGGCTTCTATTAAACAAGGTTTGAAATTCACAAGTGCTCAATGTAGTTTGAGGTTTCAAAGAGTCAGAAGTGAACACAAACTATTGAAGTGGCTTGTTATTCAAACAATGCTTGAAGCCTTGACCTAATCACTCACAAGTTCGAGGTTGCTCATATAATCAAAGTTCCTCACAGATTGTTGTAGCACTATTAGAGTCTAAAACCCACCAAAAACATAATGCAAAGAGTCGTTGAACAATAATGTAAAGAGTTGTTGAATAATGAAAATGCCTCACTACAAAAAATCACAATTGCATTGCAACGATGCTTAGAGAATCAAGACTTAGAAATACTTACTTGTAGGTTGTGTCCTTGGGGCTTAAATGCTAAAATGAATGTTGTTTTGAAAATTGGTGTTAGCGGTTTTGAACTTGGCATTACAACTTACAATGGGATTAAGGGTGGCGAAACAAAACAAAAGGATGGAGCCCATGATCATGGTAATAAGCATTGCTCCATTGTCACTTCTAATGGTGATGGAACCTTAGCCCGTTGCAACGGAGGTGGTGAAGGACATTGAGAGCTTGAGTAAGATGGCGACATGTTTTGTGTTTCGCAAGCACATTGACAACTAGAGAATCGTGGCCATTGTTTTTGAATGACAAGGGATCCAAGCCATCCATCATTAGAGCAACCTTTTGGTTTGCACGATGGTCAAAACTTGGGGGAAAAAATAAAATAACAACCTTAAAATTATAAAGGCCTTTTGTTGGCCCCTTTTTTGTTTTTGCAATTTTACGAAATTTCACTACAAAAAAAAACACTGCATTGTATAGGTCTAAAGTTTTACAACAAAATAAAATTAAGGATTGTGTAGGTATGGAGATTTACAACTAATTATAACACAAATCAATTACATATAGAGGTTAATGTACTTGGTAACTGTAAAAAAAATCCAACTTGTTTATTTAAAGAACTTGAACCTATGTTCAACATTTTTTTCAAGGTTTTGGGTTTAGTTTTAATTCTAGTAAAAGGATAGTTTTTGTGCTAGTTCCACCAAAGGATATTGTTTTAGGTCCAAGTCATAGGAACTTAAATATGAGCCTTTGAGTTCAACATTTCAAATCAAGGAACTTGCAAACATTACCAAATACTTGATTTTGATATTTGTATAGCTTTCGTATGAAGCTAACATCAAATCTCTTTTGAAATTTCAATATTAGGCAAATATTGGTATCAAATCCTTTAATGCTTGTTATCACTTCATGTCCTTATAGGTAGTTTGGTTCTTTGATTTCAAGATGATTATTAGTCTATATATCAAAGCTCCATTGATCTACCCACCCAACACTAGTTTGCATTAGTGTTCACAAGTTTTTTCACTTTGAAGTTCAAGGTTCAAGTTTAGAGTTTAATGAACCAAAACCTTGGAAAAGTATTTGTGAAAATAAGTTAAGTTCTTAACGTAAGCACATTAAGTTTTTTGAAAAACCAACAAGTTGACTAAACTTTATAAATAAATGATTGATTTTAATTTGTTGAAAGACTTGATACTTTCACAATTTTAGTTTTAACTTATTGTTAAGCTTCATACTTATAAAATTTGTAATCTTCGAAAATGTTAATTGCACATGGTACTAGACCCTTGTTTTCAAACTAAGTTCAAAGGATCCTAAATTTGAAAAAATTGTCTAAATTGGATCCACAAGTTAAAAATTTGAAGAGTGGAGCTCAAACACATTGCACCCCAAGAACCTACCATAACTTTTTGGAATGTCAAAACCAGGATTGGAGGTTCTTTTAAAAAGGAAAAACTAAATGACATGAGTTTGCATTTCCTACTAGTTGTTCAACATGTTTTGAGGTGCTACTTTTTAATGAAATTATATTTTTACACATATGAATAACCCTAAATAATTGCAAGTTGATAACTACTCTCTTGAAATAAGCATGGAGCTCTAGATTTGCAATTGTAAGAATAATGAATGTCTCATTTGGCGGTTGGGGGAAAACCATCATAGTCAATTAGAAGTTCCTCAAAATTCCTACAATTCCAAAAGGCTCACTTGGTTGGGGACCAAACATGCCTACCCTCAAAGTGGTTTTAAATACTCCAAAAGGGTTCATTACAATTGTCAATTTTACAAATGTGCCATAAACTAAACCATAGGTCAGTCACAAACTATGGTTTGAAATAAAAACCACTAGAATTTCTTAGGGTATGTCCATTACATGACCCTAGAGGCTAGAACCATGGCCCACTTCTTGATCCCAATCTCATCAAGCATCCTTCCTCAGATACGGAACACTCTCTCCATTCAACATGGAAATCGTGTTGGCTTTTTCACCAGACTTTATTTCTCCTGGTGAATCAAATTTCCAACACATGGGAATGTACAAGTAGATCACCCTTTGGCAGTTGAATCATCAGGTAGGCGGCCAAGTTCTACCAAGCAGTCGGTGTTTTAAAAGAAATTTTGTTTGTAGCCAAAGTGGCTATCATCCATAGGAAGATGTAACAAAAGTGATGATCATCTCTGGTAAGATTTAGTCAAATTTGGCTAGAAACCAAATATGAAACAAAAATGCTTAATCATCTTCCTATATTTTGACTATACATTTAAAAAAAAAGTATAAAAATTTCCATTTCTACTAAATTTCCATTTCTTGCTTCTAGTGTTTGGAAAACTCCAAAATCACTTGATTTTTTAATTTTGAATTTCACTTTTTGGCGAGACTTTGCCAATTCATAGAAAAGGCTTCTACCAACAACAAAAATTTAATTTTAAAGAAAACAATTAAAAGAAGAATATGGATAAAAGGCTTACAAGAATTTTCTTATCAACAAGGCTCTACATTATTCTTCCTCTGACAGATATGGATTTGCCAGTGTTTTTTTAGTTTATTTTATTTTTTGTTTTTTGCCAGTTTTGAAGAACAAACTAACAAGTCCAGGTATGAATAACAGTTATCCCATTGGCCCATTGGCCCTGAGTGATTCAGCACCTACCTTGAAAACTGTGGAAAAATCCTCTATTGTTTTTTGGTGTTTGCTTTTACACAAAATGTACTTTGTCATAAGGCCCCCTTTGCATTAGAGCTTGAAAGGCCATGAGCATTGGAATTGAGAATTTGTGAGTGGAGGAAAAGAGATTTTAAGGTACAAGTTCACTTTACAGAAAGGTTGAAAGCCTAAGGGAGCACGGAAATGTGAATGAATGAAAGATAAACATTAATTGCACTTTGGATAATGTCAGGCCCACCTCTTTGAGATGGGCATAGTGGCACGTTTGTAGGACAATAGAGAAATCCGTAAATTCACCGTTCAAGAAGAATTATAGTAGCTGTACAGATAGGAGCAGTGAAAACATATGTAGTAGCATGGAAGAGCCCAGGAGCAAAAAAAGTACATTAGAAAGAAAGACAGGGTGAAACTGAGAAAACCGTCAAAATTGATGGTTTGCTGAGTTTCACCTTGTCTTTCTTTCTAATGTACTTTTTTTGCAGGTTCTTTTAGCATCTCACCCTGTTTATGACCAAACTCGGGGTACGGGTGCTGTCTTTCCTGACTTTACGGATAACTCTAATAAGTTCATAGAGTAATGGTTGGTTTGATTTATGAAGAAAAAACTTTGTTTTTAGTGTATAATGGAGTCTTCTTAACAAATTTTGAACAAAAATATGTGTTTGTACATTACCCCATTGTTGGTGATTCATGTGTATGCATTCTATTTATAGAATGCACTTTCTGAATTTGGAAAGGGGGGGGGGAGTGTCGTTATATATATGGGTTATGAGTTATATCGGCATACTTTATTTCATGGTTGTGAAGGGGGGCATGAGAGGGGTGACATTTTATTATAGAGAGCCAAAATACAACAAGACAGCGCCTTCAAATTCAAAGGGCATACAAAAGAGGCCTAAGAGTACATGCAAAGAAGGGCCATTATGAATGGCCTTTGCATGTCCTTTGCCCTTTGAATGCCCTATTCATGCCTTTGTATGGCCTATGCTCTTTGAAACTCCCTATGCAAGAAGCCCTCTATGGAAATGAAAAAAGTGAGGAAAGAAAAAATGAAAAGAAAGTGATGAAGAAAAAGAATGGAGAAACCTTAAACTGATAGTTTAAAAAGATTAGATAGAACATAAGTTTAAAAAAAATACATGAAATAAAATGTTGCCCCTTTTTGGCTATTTTTATAATATGTTAAAATACCTTAACAAAGTATTTTATCACTTCACTTTACACTTCACAGCAAGGGTTCACATATAAATGGTTTTAAAAAATTTATGAGATGACCTTTGGATGTGTTTTGAGGGCTCTCAGCATTTTCATGGTCAGATCCCTCATCCTAGTGTAACGCCTCCTTAAAACTAAATCAAGTTTCCAAGGTTCAAGTCTTAGGGCTGCTTTAGATTAGAGCTTAAAATCCCATGATCATCAAAATGAAAAAATTATGATAGCAAGGAAAGCCTTTTTAGTGTTCAAGTTCATTTTACACAAGGTTGAAGGACCAAGCGATCAACGAAATGTAAATAAATGAAAAATCAACATTAAATGCACTATGGATAATGTTTCGTGGTTGGGTGGATTTTGATGGTTCAAACTTAAAGTTTTCTTAGAGGTGGATTGGACATTTCTTAGACCATGAGCCTAAAAAACCTCAATCGGTCTGTAGATTTTTCCTCATGATTTTTTTCTCAGAAATTTTTAACAATATTTTTTTGAAGGTGGGCGCAAAGTTCATTAGCCCATGGGCCAAGAAGGCAGTGATTGGTTGGATTTTCTTACCATATTTTTTCTCAAGATTTTAAAATAATTTGTTTTTGAAGGTAGGCACAAAATCTGGTAGCCCATGGTCCAAAAAATATATGATTGGTCAAAAGTTTTAAATACATATTTTTTAAAAAGAAATATTTTCCAAATAAAAGGTGTGAAAAGTTTGTTAAGCCCATGGTCCAAAAAAAATTGTGATTGGTCAAATTTTAATATTTTTGATAAATCATTTTTAGGAGATACTTTTGAAATAAAAGGTGGGTGCAAAGTTTGTTAGCCCATGGGTGAAAATAACCATTGTTGGTCAAACTTTTTCACATTTTTTTTCTTTTCTATGATCCATGGTGATCCTACTTGCTGAAATGAAAAAAATGGATGAAAAAGAAATGGGAAGAAAGTGATGAAAAAAGAGAAAAAAGAAACACTAAACTAGTAATAAAGTTTTTTACATAAAACATCAATTAAAATCAAAATTCAAAAAAATAATTAATTACATTTTTGAATTCAATATCATATGTTGATACCTCACTTTACATTACATTGGACAACTCGGGCACAACACATAAATGATTTCTGAATTTTCGTGGCACAACCTTTGGATGTGTTATGTACAATGTCATATATTGAAAATCACACAAGTTTCAAGCATGATTCTATCCCTATATAGCAATTATACATGTTCATAATATCCTGAACAAAAAGGCAAATAACTTGACAAAGTGAGTATCAACACTAGTACCAAGGACCCTACCAAAGGTTGGTGTTCCCTCGCATAACACCAACATTATACCAATGCCAGCTTGAATGGCACTTGGGGTAATAGGAAGTATATATTTGCTTTAGACCGATTTCAATATTAGGTTTATACCTAATTCATATAAACAAAAATCAATATTGGACCCAATACTAGGACCAAGCTTGTATGAGAGTTTAGAAAAAGAACCAATACCATGACCAGGCTGGTACAAAAATTTTAATACCATAACAAGGCTACTATGTTTAAATACCAATGTTGGGACTTGGGATGGTACTAAGATGGAACCTTGGTATATAGATTAGTATTGTTCAAAGTATGAAAAAATTGATTAAATTGGTATGACCAATATTTGCATGCTACAGACCTATGGTAATACTAGCTTCATACCAAGGCTATAACAATCTCAATATTGGGTGTATACCTATTTCATATTAGACAAAATTAACTTTGGACTCGAATATCATGACAAGGGTTCGAAAATTTAAAAATTATCCAATATTAGTACCATGCTAGTATAAAATTAAAAAAATAATTCTATACTTACATTAGGTTAGTATGAAAATTTCAAAAAAAATCCATAAAGGATCCAATACCAATTTCAGTTTGTATGTTCAAAATTCAATACTAATATTTTGAGGGTCCTTTGTTCACAATGTTAATTTGAAGGTTTAGGGTTAGGTTCTTGTGACCCAGACTGAAGCTAGCACCTTTTGTTGGACCTGACAAAAGAATTATGCCATCCATCAAACTAGCTTTTTGCTTGGTTTGGATTTGAAGTTAAAATTGTGAAATAATATTCTTGAACATAAGGTTAGATTTTTTCAGTTGAATTTATTTTGACAAGTTAACAAGTGGGCTGAACTTTATATTTAAAGTTATTAGTTTCATTAGTTGTTAAGCTTTTTATTTATATAATCATTGGTTTTGATTAGTTGTAGAACTTTATACATATAGCATTTTGAAAAAAATCCTTTTGAGTTGGAGTGGGCTTAATTCGATGAACTTGCTTGGGCATGAGTTTTTAAAATTAATCATTGGTTTCTCTCTCCAAGCTAATAGAGTGGGTGAATGTTTTTTTTTCCACAATGTTTTATGTAAGGTAAGGAACCTTTCGATGCTTTTGATGCTTTCAAGGTTTTTATCCTTCTCATTTTCACAAGGGCTCAAACTTTTGAAGCCCCTCAAGGTCATGCTTTAAGTTACACCTATGCACTAGTTTTGGGTAGATATGACATTTTTTTAAAATCCTCCAATTTCAGTTACCCACCTATTTGTTATCCATTGGTTTTGGTTATTATTATTTTTATTAAAAAATTAATTGTAACATCTTTTAAGGATATCATAAATAAAAAAAAATCTAATGTTGGATTTTGGTATGATTGAATATCCATCATCATTAATATTTGTCGGATAACTTAGCATTCCGAATAACAAGATAAAACATTTTTTTTCAGCGTGAAGAGGAGAGCCAAATAGTGCAAAAAAGAAAGTAACAACGCGAAGAAGGGAGCAACATCGCGAAGGAGAGCTGAGCAGTGCGAAAGAAAACCGAGAATGTCAAAAGGAAAGTTGAACAACACAAAAAGGAGAACACAGCAACATGAAAGGGAGAGCATAGCAGTGCAAAGAAGAGAGTAGAGTCATGTGAAGAGGAAAGCCTAAGAGTGCAAAGAGGAGAGTAGAGTGATGTGAAGAGGAAAGCCTAAGAGTGCAAAGAGGAGAGTAGAACAACACAAGGAGGAGAGCCCAGTAGTGCAAGGAAGAGAACTTAGCAGTGCAAAGAAGAGACTAGAGAATCATGAAGAGGAGAGCCTAGTAGTGTGAAGAGGAGAATAGACAAATGCGAAAAAGAGAACCGAGCAATGTGAAAAGAACGAAAAAAACGTGAAGACGAAAACAATGCAAAGAGGATAGTAGCGTGAAGAAGAAATGAAAGCAATGCGAAGAGAAGAAGCAAGAAAAGAAAAAAGTGGGGCCCGAGCTGAGTTTGAACCCCATTTTATTCTAGGTTTAAGATTTTTTTTTTTTTTTAATGTCTAATGGTGGCACCCACAACAATTTTTTTCTTTGTAAATGGCCCACACCAAGGCCCACAGCCCTTTTTTTTCCTGTGTAATGGCCTACACTGGCGCCCACAATTTTATTTCGATCCTTCTAACAACCTACACGTCTACAGTCTACACCTTAAACCTAAACCCCTCTCATATCCATATCCGGGCAGAGATTTAATATCCATCCTGGATATCATATTTTCACAAAAAATGTTCTGTCCCAATATTATATGACCAGATATCATTATTTTGAGATTCAAAGATAAGGATATCACTTCAAAAATCAAAAAAATTTGATATTCCAAAGATTTCAACAGTGATATCCTGAGCAATATCCGATCAGGATATCCTGATAAAATCCGGATATCTGCCCAACACTGCTATACACTCTCTCTCACTTTAGGAATGTTTACTTAGAATAGAAACTGGTTTTAAACTGGGCTTGTAAGCTCTTGAGTTTTAAAAAAAATGCTAAAATTAAAACTGAAAGGTTAAAAAAACCAGGCTCAAACTTGCACCCAAAGAACCTCCAAAAAAAGTATAAAATGTTAAAACAAGGATAAGAGGTTCTCTTATACACTAGTCAATACCCACCCAACATATAGTCAATATCAAATCAACATTGGTACTTACTATAAAGAAAAAAAAATCTTAGGTGAAACTTTCAGCCCGAATCAAAATCCTTGAAACTATCTAGCATTTTCCAAAGAAACAAAATAAATGACAAAGAAAGTACATTACATCAAAATGGCAAAATAGTCAAAACTAGAGGAGGGCTCACAAAGAGTCATGTTCTTCTTCTCTCCTCTTCTTCCATCCTTCCACAGAAAGAAATTAATCTTGGCCAAAGACTAACTATCACATTGCCATAAGAGCAAGGCCGTTGGCTAACACACAGCAAATTTTGTGAAACATGTATCATTCTTGAGTCCAAGAGACCCGGGTGAGGGTTCTGATGAGGGTTCCTAGTTACTACTCATCCCTGAACCCTCTCTCTCCCAGTTCCGGTCCCTAATATTTTTTAAAAGGGTATCTTGGTTCTGGTTTTGGTTTTAATCAATCTTGATTTGAATCCCAATTCTTACTAACTGGAATTCAAATTGACAATTCTTACCCACCCAAGCAGGTATCCATACAGTGCTGGTCAATACTGGAACAACATTGGTACATACCAACGTTGTACCAATACATAAGGTGCAACCTGGATATATAATAATACTAATATGAGTACTTTTTTGGCGTTGCCTTGGCAGGCAAGGCAAGGATATATTGTGTTTAGATTCATCATAGAGTATAGTAGCTCAATGGATTTTGGCCCCTAGGTAATAGGTCTAATTTTATATGAGGATTTTTGAAAGATGATATTTTGGCTTGTGTTGAAACTTGAGAATTAGTTATAGAGTTATAATAATATCTTGAAGGATTTTGATTTCATTTAGAGGATCTTTTGAAGATTACATTTTTGCATGGTGAAAAAACGTTTGAGTTTTCCTAATTCTTCTTTTGGCCTGAGATACTTTTTTAATGTAAATGGCAAGGCCACAGTATGACACACCCCTTGATTGAAAAAGATATGAGCCATGTATGATTTGAGGTAATACCAGGCAGGAATATACCTACCTTGTACCCATACTAGGTTTATATCATCACATACCAGGCCAAAATCAGCCTTGGACCTAATATCATAATACTTATAATAGGTACCAGATCCATCTATATGAAAGTGTTTTTAAAAAAATTACCCAATACCAATACCTGCCACATATGGAGAAAAATAAAAACCCCCAATACCAGTTTGGTATGTTCAAAAGTTGATACCAGTGTTGGGGCAGTTATTGGTTTTTTAAAAATAACTGGCCAGGTTGGGGAATAAAAGTTTTTTGAAAATTTAGACCTATCAGAATTGAATTTCACCGTCAAAGTAATCCTACTTTTTGGTATATTTTTGGTAATAACTACCGGTTATGCATAAGGGTCAATTCTCAAATACCCACCTGGAAACCCACTAGTTATATGGCTTAGATCAGGCAGGTTACAAGTGTTTTCCAATCATTTCTGTTCTTTTCTTTTGTATCATAAACATTTGTAAAGGTTTTGGGATTGATAACCTACCTGCATGAAATTTCAAGAATTGAAGTAGGTTATTAAAATCTGACTATTTAATAATCAGCAGGTAGGTTTTCTACTCGGTTATCAAAAATTCAATAACCGACGGGGTTACCGAATAAGGTTACCAATAAGTGATTGTTATCTTAACTGGTCAACATTGGTTGTCACGTACCTACCAGTAAAAACACTGGAACATACAAAGTCAAAGTTCTTTGGTAAAAATTGGAGACAAAATCAGATCCTTTGGAATTGATGAACATTTTCCCAAGAAACAGAATAATAAGGACATGAAGAGTACATCCAATCAATCGTCAAAGGTGCATAAGGAAGGGGCGATATTTTGGGCCACAGTGAGCCAGCACCCACCATCGCACCATCCACTGGATGGATGCCTGTTATTACTCAGGATGAACCTCAACGGAGTTAGTATATGGTTTCACCTTGGTAACCAATTCTGTAAGAAATAGGTCTCATGTTTAGCTAGATAGGTGAGAAAATAGATAACTACTAGGTAAGTAGATGGTTTAGACACAGGGAAGGGCAGCTTTTTACTACCTACCTAATAAAAACCTTCTTGTGGGTTGTTAGTAGGTAAGTAGTTAGAAAAAAGCAACTGAGCTAACCACCCTGGTTAGCTAAAGAACTGAAACCCAACAGAAAACTGCTTCCTGATCACTTATCATTCATCCTTCATGGTGCGCTGGTGGGTGCTAGTTCACTGTGGTCAATATTTGGTTATGTGTATTTTATGGGTTAGTTAGGCTATAAGTTAGGCTATGTATTGACGCAATATTGCATGGTAGGTAGCTTACGAAATCCAGAAGATCCTGTCCAGAGTAGCACAGTAAGCAGCTTGTGGACTGATGGAAGGACCTACTTCTTTTTTATTTTCTTCTTTTTAAATATTAGAAAGAACAGAGACGACACAAGAAGTGGATAAAAAGAAATCACCAGACTTTTCTGCAAGGGAAAAGGAAGGCTCTAGCTTTTGACCCATCCAGGGTTGGAGCCTGGAGGTGCCAGTCACACCCGGCCGGCAGTCAGGCAGGCAGGCGTGCGTGCTGTTAAAGGTATAGATTCGTCGATGCATCATCGAGTGCAATTCCATCAAGATCAAATGTCGCATTTTAATTCGTTGCTCGTGTTTAGTGTTTTGCCCTGATATAAATAAAGATTCATCATTTTAATTTTTTTTCCTGTATGTGAAGATCCGTCATTTTTTTGTCCTTCGTATTTTCAGGTCGCTCCCTGGCCTGATTCTTTACCTATTTGAGTTTTCCTGACTTACCTTTGACTGATCTCACTCATTTTTACTGGAACTTTTCGAAATTCCAAAGGCCCAATACAAAGCTGTGCTGGGTGGGCCTTTTGAATTTCGAAAGTTCCAGTTTTTTAATTCGTCATTTCAAAAACAAGAAAAAAAATGGTGAGTCTTTTAGAAAGTGGAAAGGTACTGCTATACGAGCAGCCTTCAGAGTTTTGGAACCTCCCTTGACCTACGGGCCTTGGGGATCTGAAATCCGGAAGGCTCACATAACAGGACCTTCTCCTATACAAAATGGTCCAAACATAGTTTTGTGGGACCCAAAGAGAGAGAGAGAGAGAGAGAGAGAAAGAAAGTCATGTTGCTCTTTCTTCTTTCTTCCATCAGTACTTTCCTTCCTTTCTCCCTCCCTTGCTTTGCTTCTTCCTTCCTTCCTTCCCTTCCTTCCTTGCTACTTCTTCTCCTTTCTACAATCTTCGTCAGCGCGCCAGTCAAGTCAAATGGAGTGGAATACGAAGTCGGTCCTGATGCTCGTCTGTGTATGTGTGTGTGTGTGCGTGTGTGTTGGCCCAATTAATCTCCTCCCCAATTTACGCCAAAGTTTCGACTTCTGGGAAAGTTGAGGTCGGCCGGGTGATGACGATGTCGGGCAGCCAGCAACTTTGTGTGTTGTGGGCGTGAGGTCGGTGGTCAGACCCTCCGCCCCCCGTTTTTTTTCTCTCTCTCTTTCTCCTTCAAGTCAAAGAGACGGCTGTGTCCAAGCTACTCGTGGGCAATAGTTGCAACTATTGTTGTGGTCTAATTCTTAGACTCTAGGATGAACCTGTCTCTGCAACCTTCAAAAGCCGCTGGCCGTCTCGCACCCTCCGAGTCTTGTCTGTCACAATCACACATCTTGCGAGATCCTAGCCACTTACAGCTACCATACCATTCTTTAGCAAACTCTCCATGTGCCTGCTGTGATTTTTTCTTTTTTCTTTGGCTTCCTCTAGTACAGCTTTCGATGGTGCAAGCTTCCAGAGATCCGTAATTGATCCCCGCGTCCTTTGAATATCTTTGGGTTGAAGGCTCGAAGATTCGGCCGGGAGCTGGTGATCAAAGTTTTAAGGTAGCTGTGTGTGTTTTGGAGGAGGATTCGGCCAAGGGTTCAGGTTTTTCGTCGAAAGGGAATTTCAGAGTTCCGGGAGTTCGTCTTTGTTAGGTCGAAGGACGCCAGCAGAAGAAGAAGAAGAAGAAGAAGAAGAAAAGCTTAAATTCTCAGAGAGAAGCTTCTTCAGGCCGCAAACAAAGTTTTGCCAACCAGCTGCTGCAAGCTGCTTGAGGCTAGCAGTCGGGAGAACGAATTCATATTGTGGGAAGAAGCTGGTTGCCAGGGTGCAAAATCTCCAGGTCGGAGGGGTTTGGCTGCAATTCGACGTATAATATTTGTACAGTATGGGAAACCACATGTGTCTGGGAGCGAATGCAGTGCATCAAGTACAGGATGATCAGTGGGCGATTCCTCCCGTGAAAGTGGTGACACCAGACGGAGGAATACAAGCGTTTAAGAGATCGGTAACAGTGGCGGAGCTCATAAAACTTCACCCTGATCACTTTGTATGCCACTCCAAGGCTCTCATCACCGCCTTGACACAGAAAGCCGTATTACCAAAAGACTTGCAACTGGAAGCAGGTCGGTTATATTATGTCCTTCCGATCAGCAAGCTCCAAGAACAAGAACAAGAGCTGCAGCCTGAACCAAAACCCGCAGCTGATCTCGTGGGCCACCATGACAAGGTGATCGCTAGAAGAGCCCCGGGAGCTCCAGGTGCTCATGGCGCTGTGAAGCTGGATCCGTTGCAGCCTTTTGAAATCAACCTAGTTCAGAGCAAGCGACAGCAGCAGCAGCAGCCGCAGCACCAGATGCCTGGCTTTGCTCAGGTGACGCTACTGCGAGCTGCTGGCGATTACGAGAAGGAAACTCCCATCATAAGTTACTCCACACCCGATCTCAGAAGCATGTACCTGATGAATGGACCCCCCAGCAGCAGCTCCAAGAAGGCAGCGCCGATGCTCACCAGAAGCAACTCATGGAAACCCAGACTGGAAACCATCAGCGAGGTCCGAGCATTCTCTAGGAGAAGGATTCAAAAGCTCGTCAATAGAGCAGGAAGTCGAACCTGGAACCAGTTCAAAAGCTCCAACGTCCCCCAGCTCTAAGTCCATAGAAGCAACCACATGAGCTGACTCATCACAATCATGACTTCATTCCTGCAATACTGATCATTATGACCATGAGAACTTCATTACTTAACTGATCATGATCACAAACATCATGATTCCTGCACTGATCTATAATTCTTTGATCAAGCATTTGAAGCTTTGATTGCACACAATTGTTTGCAGGACTCAGGAGATTTTTTGTCTCTGAGCTTCAAACTTCTGAAACTTCTGAATTGCAGCAGCACGAGCCAATCTCATAGAGCTTTTTTGTTTCTAGATTTGTGAGATTCACTTTGTTGTCTGAAGATTCGTTTTGATCCTTCCCTCTAGTACTACTGCACTTGATCTCTGAGCTAATTGATAGATCTTTGTCTCTGATGTTAATTCTGAGCTTGGACTGTAAATAGTTTCCACAATGTAGAAAACAGGCTAGTAAACAGGCTCAGAAAAGCTTTGAGACCTGTCAGGTGGGGAAAATCTTAGTTGCTTGCAGAGCTGCAACATGGATTCCCATCAATGCTACAGAAATTCATTGAATACAAAATTCAGCTCTGTGAGAGTAAGACATGTATTTGTAGTAGTGCAGCATGGATCCCCATTGATGCTATAGAAATTCATTGAACATGCAGAAGACATTTATTTGTAGTAGTGCAGCATGGATCCCCAATGATACTAAAGAAATTCGTTGAACATGACATTTGAGAAAGATATTTATTTGTAGTAGTGCAGCATGGATCATCATTGATGCTATCAAAATTCATTGAATATGAAATTCAGCTCTGCAATTGAGAGAAAAGACATGTTTTTGTTGTGCAATTGGCCTTAACAAGACACAGAAGACGTATTTGTAATAGTGTCAAAGGCCTCAAACAAGATCGAAGACCTGTAGTACTGCAAAGGTTTGTGACAAGACAGAAGACATGAATATTTGTTTTGTTACTGCAAACACAAGACTATGAGAAATCATGTCCACCTGGAAACTGCAAGTCTGTATCTTGCAACTGCACTACCAAAAGCAGAGTGAGTGTCTATACATGTGCAAAATGCTCTTGCTCAATTTCTGTTCAGACTTGGGAGCATCACATTTTTTGTTTGTGGGAAGAAGAGAAGATTAAAATGGGCTCGGCTCATGACCATGGCTTAACCTCCTCTCTGTCTCTCTTTGTTATACTCCCAAGACACTTAACATGAATTCTTCTGAACATGAATCCCCATTATGAGTTCTCACTTTACAAGTTTCAGACTTCTCACAAATCTCATGAACATTAAGAGCAGGACTTAACTTGAAAAGTCATAAATTTAAGCCACTGCCAACCTAATTGTCTCCTGAATATCAACTCATTAAGGACCAGTCATGTTGAGTTCTGTCAATACCATTGTGCATACCATTTCTAATTCCACATGCAGACAATTTGGTATCATTTCTAGCTCAAAACAAAATCAATGCAAGATTTTTCTCTCCACCAATTCATGACCTGAAGCCCACCGAGACCTTACCCAGCATTAACCTGTAAATGTCAGGAAAAGATGAAAATACACTGAAAAGTGGACAGAATTGGACCACCCTGACGTTTAGGTGTTAATTTAAAAATTCATGTCAAAACCAAGGCTTGGTTTCTTGATGTAGAACTTACAGAACAAATCTTAACACTTCATTTTTGAAGTTTTGACTGGAGGAATTCTCAAAGGTGACAGACGTGATCTGAAGGACCCAAAATCATGTGCATTCTCCTCATACATTCCAAACTCTGTTGTGCAAAAAAATCAGATACTGGGTTTCTCAGGTATCAAGTTCAAGAATGATCTCCTTGGTGCTCAAGATGAAATAATCTACAATATTGGTGCAGACAGGTGTAGCCAGTTACTGATAGGAACTTTCTAATAGATATACAGCATTACCCACAACAATGTACCATCATATGCATTGTGCAAACTTCACATTTGACATTGAAGGCATAATTTCTACAATTGTTTGATGCCTTAGACCTTGTGGTTCTTGGCAGACAGCATGTAACTCCATTAGCATTATGATAAGAAGAAGAACAAGAAGATTATTGAGGCATAAAAGGTGGTGTAATGTGATTAGCTCTTCTCACTGCAAGCAAGGAATCATGGAGGCAAATCTCCTGCAACAAAAAGTTTGGCAATTTAAGCAGGATGATTCAAGTCAAAAAATCTGCTCAAGATCTTCTACAAAACTTTAAGACAACCAGATCCCCCTCCCTTGGTGAGAGCATCCCAGGTGAAAGTGAACAAATCAAAACTTTTAGAGCAATCATGCCTGCACTCTCAGAGGGGAAGAAAGGTAGTAAACCAACATGTGCTTGAATTGGAGAGAAGTTTGAAATATGCAGCACAAAGTGGGAGGCACTGTTGAGAGTGAGAGCTTCTCTTCCTCCTCTAAGACTTACTATGCAGACTTGCAGAACAATCAAGATTTGTAGTCAGACCCAGGATTAGCAGTGAGGAAGACATTTGATGAGTATTGAGTTCCAGAACTGCAGAGGAAAATGCGCTTTTTCTTTTTCTCCCCTGGGTGGTGTTTTTCCTCTGGAAAATGGAACTTGAAAAGCTCTTGGACAAGTAGAGAGCTCTAACAAATGCCTAAGATTCTTCAGAAGTACACTAGCACTTCCATATCTATGGTCGAAATGCATTAATGCTGGGTTTTTGCACTGTGCTCAAAACTCAAGTAGAGAGTCCTAACAAATGCCCAAGGTTCTTCTTCATAAGCAAGCTAGTGCTTCCATAGTGATGGAATACATTGATGCTTTGCTTCTTGCACTGTACTCAATTTGCACTGAGCTACCAAGCACTGCCACTTCCATGATATGAATAGACAACAATTGGGACTCATGTCTTACAAATTCTTGTCCAAGAATCTCACACAAAAAAACCTCTCTGTGCAGCTGCAATTCTTGCAAGAAGATCTTGCTCACAAAAACTCTTCATTCAGCTTGACCATCTCGCACACAAAAACTCTATATGCAGCTGCTATTCTTGCAAAACCATCTCACACACAAAAACTCTCCATAGTCTGCTATTCTTGCAAGACAATCTTGCACTCAAAATGTTCTCGTGCATCTGCTTTCTCACACATACTAACTCTCCATGATCTGTGATTCTTGCAAGAACATCTTGCATAGAAAAGCTCTCCATTCCAGCTGCTATTCTTCCAAGAACCATCTTCCACACACAAAAAACTCTCCATGCATCAGCTGCTATTCTTGCAAGAACATCTCCCCCAAACAGAAAAAAACTCTCCATGCATTAGCCGCTATTTCCTGCAAGAGCATTTCACACACATGAACTCTCCATGCAGCAGCTGCTATGCTTGCAAGAACATTGCGCACAGAAAAGCTCTCCATGCATCAGAACTGCTATAATTCTTGCAAGAACATCTTGCATGTACAAAAAAACTCTCCATGGCAGATGATGAGCACACACAGATTGAAATCACCAGCCACTCTTAACACATCAATCATCAGCTCAAGCTTTCTGCAAAAAACTTTCCATGCTTGTCTCTCACCCAAACAGCATGCGAGATTGTTCAGGGTCTGGGGAAATATTGTGCAGCACACACCTCCCGAGAGGTCTAGATTGTTCCAAAGCCTGGTCAAACTTCTTCTTTCATGTCACAGAGTTTGCAATCCATAAGATTTGCAATCCTCTTAGCACCACCTCCTGAGAGAATGTCAAACCAGTGCCTTCTTCTTCTGCACACAGAGAGAGAGAGAAACATGGAATTCTTAAGAGGAACTTGCACTGGGTTCTTCATCGCAAGGACTTTGATAAAAGAGAAGACAGTTTTTCTCTTCTGAATTTCAAAGGAATCACTTAGCTGGCAGAGACGATGGCATTTGTGATTTTCCTTGTAGATAGCTGAAGACTTGCAGCAGCAGCAGTAAGAATGTCGCAGAGTCGAGTGCCATGGATTTTCGGGAAGATGAGATGATTTTCTCTCTTTTGGAAAACAAGCGAGCGAGAGCTTGTCGGAAATGGCCGTGAGATCACAATTTCTCATCAGCATGGAGCTATGGAATTGCAAGCCACATTGGCTCGTATATGCCTTCGACAAACAACCAATCTCTCTGATCTCTGACCTCCAATGGTTTCGGAGCTTCCGTGGGGTATGCTGTGAGACTCCATGTGCCGGTGTCGAGATGGTAGAGTGCGATGTCAGGATCCCAGATGCTAACCTTGAATGCAATGACATGATCACCACCATGAACATCGTAAGTGCGATAGTTCCTGTCCTTGTGCCACGCAAATCCGCGGAACAGTTTTTCGGTGATGGGTGTGGGCATTATACCGTTAGTCAACCTCTCGCACGAGCCTTTGGGACTTCCGTCAGCGTTGAGAACAACATCGACGATGAACACGAACATCATATCCGCGGTTGCGCGGGACGACGGCTCCCTGCTTACCGCATATACTCGATTGTGTCCTGCCGCGACGATCTTGGGTGGCTCCGATGCTTTGATCGCGTACAATTGTGTTCCGTTGAAATCGAAAACCAGTTGTTGGCGACGAGAGGTGCTGCAATTGAAGTAGAAGATCGCAGCTGTGGTTATATCCGTGCGTGACAAGGGTTTGGGTGTGACTCTTAGACCCGCGAAGAAGACGCCGTAGTTCATCACCACGCATCCAGAGCGTCCGCCGAGTTTCCGCGAGCAAGGACGAGCATTGCTCACCTTGTCGAAATGAACCCAACGTTCGTGTTGCGAGGAGTAAATCACAAGCGCGGCTTCTTCCTGAGGTCTTTGTTGGTATGTGCTTCCTGATGCTTTGTGTGCTTCTTCCGCCTCCCGCGAGATGTTGAGTTTAACCCAGCCGACAACGATCAACCGATATGCAGTCCGAGACGCATCCGTGAACATAAAAGCTCCAACTTTCTGCATCAGCTTCTTGCGTGGAATGGGTGGCAACAATCTGTACTCCTTCGTCAGCGGATTTGTGACCACGATCATGGATTGTCCCTTGGCGTCTTCGTATTCTGGTTGCCTCCAGTACTTATCGTTCAGAGATTGGAATCTGATCCATTCCGGTGTGCGATTCATGCCAGTTCGAATCTCTTCCCAAGGAACAGGTTGGATGCCACCATCCGCTGCCAAAAGTCCCGCAGCCGCTGCAATGATCCGATTCATTCGCAAAGGTAAATATCGAAGACTCGGCAAGCAGAGCCAATGTTCGGGACCAGTAGTGCTGTGGTGGTGCTCATCATTGTCGTTACGACGGAGCAGCTGGATGTTGTTCGCGGGAACATACTTCTGCGGATCGATACCAGTGATTTCCATGGTGCGCATTCCTAAAACACAAGGGAAGTAGCGTACGTAAAGTCTCGAAAGCGGATCCACATACATGAGTGGTGTCCATCGAGGAACTCGTATCGTGAATTGCGTGACATTTTTCCCTGTTTCCGTGAGATCCCAAGCCTCGCTTATGCTTTGATTGCTGTTGCAAAGCATGTAACAATAACCGAGTACTCGCGGATGTAGTTGAAGAGCTAAGACTTTGAACTGATCGGATTGCAAGATTCCAGTAGCAACACCGTAAGCTTCCTCGCGGGAGGCTGGTTTCTCCTCTCCCTCTTCGTCAGCATCGTCCCCTTGTCTCTCCACGATCCGCCGCGATCTTTCATGGAATGGCCAAGGTCGTGTACTCCCTCTCGGGCGGGGACGTTGCGGGCCTGCGGGAGCACTTGAGTAGTCTATTGCATTTCTAGCAATTGCACAGACCATGGAAGGCCCCGAGCTGCAGTCACCTGCGAATCCAGACGGTTCCGGAAGCTGATCATCAGAGATCATCATTGTCGCGCCCTGAACCGGAGACTGCCCTCTCGTTTCCGGAGATCGACGACCCGGAGTCGGAGAACGAGAACTGAAATCAGGAGTCTTGAGCCTTTTAGCGATGGGGTCTTCATCTTCATCATCACCATCCTCCTCTTCCTCCTCCTCCTCCTCCTCCTCCTCCTCCTCCTCAAGAGCTTCACGAGTCATCATCGTCTGAACAGCTTGCAGCTCTGATTCCATGACCACATCCGGGTGGACTTCATTCAATTCTACACGAGTAGTAATACCTTCTTCTTCGAGTGGGTTCAAATAATCATCGACACTAATTGGCCTTGAATCCATCTCACTCGGTGAAGTACCTTCTTCTTCGGGTATGTTCAGATAATCATCGACACTAATGGGCCTTGAATCCATCTCACTCGGTGAAGTACCTCCTTCTTCGAGTATTCTCAGATAAGGCTCCAGACTATTAGACCTTGAATCCATCTCACTCGGTGAAGTACCTCCTTCTTCGAGTATTCTCAGATAAGGCTCCAGACTATTAGACCTTGAGACGATCCGATCATGAGAATTCAAGGGCGCTTGATCTCTAGTTCTCGTGGAACGTGGTTGTTGTTGTTGTTCTTGGTCTTGTGAGTCTTGTTCCTCCTCCTCCTCCTCCTCATCTTCTTCGTCAGGATGAAGTCGTTTGTATTCTACCCAATTCAGATACTTCTGCATTCCAGGCAAATTAAGAATGTTCTCCTCACTTGGATTCTTTTCCACAGCAGGTGCAGTCCTCAAGGATGGTGGTCGAACATCAGAATCAATGATGATTCTATCCGCAATTGGTGGAGTCCTCAAGGATTGTGGTCGAATATCAGAATCAAGGATGTTTCTTTCTTGATCACTGGGGCTCATGATGGAGCTTCTTTGCACAATGTGCAACTGATCAAGGGATTCTTCTTCGTCATGTGGTTGTGACGTCAAAGCTTTTCTATCTTGTTCAGATTGTGAATGGTGCCAGAAGCTCTCATCTTGTTCTTGTTCTTGTTTGTATTGAGCTTCTCCTTCTTCTTTGAGTTCTGGGTAATTCTCAAGCTGCAAGGAATTTTTGGCTTCTCCATTTGCAACGATTGCAGGTTTCATCCCGTTGTCTTCAGAAACATCAATTTTTTCATTGAATCTCTGCTGAAGCTCCTCCCATTCTGCAGCATCGAAGATGTCTGAATCATTTGCACTGAGAACAATTGGATTGTTGTTGTTGTTGTCATTGTTGTTAAAACCATCAAGATCATGTAATGCTTGATCAAGAAATGTTTGAACTCCTTGATCATCATCCAGATTGACTTCAGCTCTGCTCAAGAGAGCTATTGCATCATCATGATTCTTCTGATCATCTTCACTCTTTGATGTTGTTTCCCATTGTATTGCATCATGATGAATCTGATCTTCAGCACTGTTGAATAATGTTTGCCATGGTGGTGGTGGTTCTGCTGCAGGATCTGCGGTAAATGTGATGTTTCTGCTCATGAGTTGATTGGCTTGCATATACTCGTTGAATTCTGCTTCCTCCAAGACTCGAAGATCAGCTTCATCAAGCAGATCATTTGAAGAATCATCCATGTGATGATCTGCATCAATCACTTGATCATTCCTGAAATCCATTTGTGGTGTTTCAATGTGAAATTCACCACCACAATTGCTGTCACTTCCCTTCAGTTGCACATTGATGAATCCCACTGTGCTTGCATTTCATGGGCGCTGTTGAAATTGTTGAACCCTTGAGTATGGCACTACTGAAACTTCTCTAGTGGTACAATTCATTTGGAACTGTTGAATCCTTGAGTGCATAGATCCTGAAACCTCCTCCTGTGCTGCAATTCAACATTCAGAACTGTTAAATCCTTTGAGTACTTGGATCCTGAAAGTCGTCCAGTGCTGCAATTCATTCAGAACTATATAATGTTTTGAGCACTTGGATCCTGAAACTCCTCCAGTGCTGCAATTCATTTGAAACTTTTGAATCTTTTTGAGTACTTGGATCCTGCAACTTCCAGTGCTGCAAGTCATCCGAAACTATTTTCAATCCTTCTGAGTACTTGGGATTTGAAATAGTTTTTGTCAGAGTACCTGAAACTCCTCCGATGCTGCACTTAATTCAAAACTATTGAATCATTTGAGTATTTGGATTGGACGAGTTTTTGTTGGAGTATTTGAAACACTTCCTGAGATGCTGCAATTCATTTGAAACTATTTGAATCTTTTGTGTACTTGGATTGAAAGAGTCTTTGTCAGAGTATTTGAAACTCCTTCGATGCTGCAATTCATTTGAAACTAATTGAATCCTTGAATACTCAGATTGATATAGTTTTTGTTGGAATATCTGAAACTCCTCCTATGCTGCAATTCATTCAAGTTTGATTCAAGTTTCTAGAAGAGGAAAATGAGAGTGGGTTTGAATTTTCATGAAGGTTGTTATGACAAGAGACTTCTTAAGAGCTCAAAATCCAATGCTTGTTTCTGGTAGAAAAATTGCATGTATTTCCAATTGGGTTGTGATCAAGCAGATCATCATCAACAACAACAAAAGCATTGAAAACTGTGACAAATCATTATGACAAAGGATTATCAAATCTTCTGTTGAAACAAGTTTTTAGTATGTGGGAGAGAATTAATTGGAAAGGCTCATATAACATTGAGAGTTGTCACTGTCAGTAACCTCAAATGGACCATGATCTCTCATGTCAACAACTTAGATGATGTTCTTGTGTTGTGCATAGAGTAATCAATGTCAAGAATGTTGAAAGCTAACAAGTTTCATGTCATCAAAAGCAAATAGTTCCTTTTGATGACTTCAGCTCACTCACAAAAATGTCATCATATGTGTCATGACCAATGTGCAAAGTAAACAAACATTTATTTCCATTCCTTTGTGGGTAGTAGTAGTAGAGTAAAAACTCTTTGGATCTAGGATTTGCCTTCCCAAACATGGCCCAAGATTTGGGTGCCTTCTTTTGGGTTTGGGTTTTTAGCTGGGTGGCATTGGAACAAAAGTTTGAGAGCCTCTTGGGTCCCAAAGGGGGTGTCTTTTGGATGGCATTGTGAGAGTTGCACATCTACCTATTTATTAAAGAAGATCATTTGTGTGTTTTCGTTTCTCAAGTTAAGATTAGTGTTGGCAGGTTCAGGTTATTTGCAAGTTAAGTTTCAAGGTCTAGGTTATGTTTTGAGGTATCTGCATCGGAGGGTACAAAATTTGAAAATTTTGGATTTGAATCCGAACATTGAAGTCATCTCTTTTGAAAACTGGAATCAGAACTGACCCAGAGCTATTGTCCTTGCAAAATAGGTTTAGGCTATTTGACAATATAAGCATCCAGGCTTCTTAAAAGTGTATCCTCCTCTCTGAGAGAAACAAGCCATCTGATTCAAAATGGATTAAAAAAATAGGTTTTTATACCTTGTTTCATTGGCTGCTGAGATTTTGTTTTTTTAGTTATATACTTTCTCAATTTTCTCCTACATTAAACCCCACCCTCATGAGTGTAAATACATATTTATGTTAAGTTATTAATTTTTGTTTGGGGAAATTAAATTGAACCAATTCTTAACTTGTATTAAGCTCCAATTTTTTTGGAAAAACTCTGAAACTGAAGGTTTTATAAATTTGAAAAATCATGGTCAAACTCAAATCAAAATTTTTATGAAATAGAAATAAAGTTAAAAAACCGAAACCAAAGGTTCCTTCCAGAGTCAAGAATCAAACAACCCTGGTTGAACCTGCGAAACCATTGTGCCCTCATTGCACTCTAGGTAGCATTAGCTAGAAAGGTTAATGAGTACAGGTGCATGGGGATGGCTTCCTAATATTTAGACATGCATTGCAAGAGTTATTGAAAATTGAACAAATTTGTCATTGAGAATTTAATAAAATCAAAACTAAAAATTGTAAGGAACTCGGGCTGCACTTTTGATAATGTTGGAACATGCTCAATGAGTAGGATTTTATGGAGGTGATTTTTTAAAAATTAGACCTAAGGTGCAAGACGTACTATATTTTGAGTATTATTTATCATTCAAAATTTAAAATTCCAACTCAATCAATTGAGTAACAAGTTCACATTTGGGCCAGAATATAATTGAAGAGGGCGGGGGGGAGGGGGGAAGGCTCTCCCAACCTTGCAAGGGACTCTATGAACTTCCATTTCAAAACTATTACAAGTAATTGAATCCACTATGAGACTTACTAGACAATCTATTAACAACCAAAAGGTTCGAACACTATGCAAAGAAAGTATGTTTGTACAGAGTGGTGGTTTTGACCAATGTAGGGTGGGTATTAGAAAATGGCTGAGAACCAGCCATTTGAAACTCTTTCTTTAAAAAAATTGATACCATATTAAGGTACTAATAGACAGCAAGGTCAAGGTATTAATTAATAGTAGGTAAATGGGTGTTAGGTAGGGTTTAGGAAAAAAAGTTAGAGTTAATTGAAAACAATGCCTCCTTCCTTCCTCCTTTTTTTTTTTCACATTGCTTTTTCACTCTTTAAATAGGATTCTCATTGTTAGTCTTGACTCTTCTGGTTAGTGTTTTGCATGTTTAATGTTTTCATTGTTTGTGTATGCTTTGATTTTATTTTATTTTTGTTTTCTCTTTTATTGAACTTTGTTCTTTGTTTGTCCTCGCTGTTGCATGTTGTTGTTCATTGTTATGCATTGTTGTGGTTTCCTCGCACTCCTTGTTACTAGGCATTGTTGCTCCTCGTCACCATGCTTTGTTAATGTTCTTCATTGCTAGGCACTATTATTCTTCATTGCCATGCATTGTTTTTACTACTCCTCATCAACATGCGTTGCTATTGTTCCTTTCATCATCATGCATTGTTGTTATTGTTACTCCTTGTTGTTGTTTGTTGTTATTCCCTTCATTGTTGTGTGCTCCTACTATTTTTCCTCATCAAAATGCATTGTTGCTATTGCTTTCGTCAACGTGCGCTACTATTGTTCTTCATCACCATGTGTTGTTATGTTCCCCTAGTCAATGTGTACTATTGTTAATCCCCCTCATTTACATGCGTTATTATTTTTTTTCATTGTCGTGTGTTGTTCTTTTTGTTGATGTGTGTTGTTGTTACCCCTCATTGCTATGCATTATTGTTGTTTTTCATTGTCGTGTGTTGCTATTACTCCATGGGTCTTCATTGGTGTGCATTACTAGCACTCCCCAAGTACCTTTCTAATTTGTTGTTACTACTTGGCTCTTTGTTGTGCGCTACTACTATTCCCTTTCATTGTCCTTATGGTTCAGCTTTTTTAGTTTGGTATTATCCCTCACCCTTGCTTCCATGTAGGTGAAGGAAAAGAAACAAGAAGCTTCAAGTTCAAATTTTTTCAAGGTGAGTTTTTAGATTTTTCATTTTTTATTCTTTTCATTGTGTATATCTATATATGGATTTGAATTTTTTTTGTTGTATTTGAAAAAATGGGAAAAAAATGACGTATTTTTTCCATTGAAAATGCTTATGAATGTTTTTCTTTCATTTTCATTGCATAAATATGTTTAAACTCATTAAACACTAAAAAATATTATTTTGACAAAAAAACACTTGTTTTTATATTTTTGCACTTTGTTTTGTAATATTTTGAAAATTCATGGATTCAAATGAAAATGAAAACTTGATCATAAATGAAAATAAATATCAATGAAATTATTATTGAAAAAGATGTGGCAAGAATAAAAGAAAATGAAAATTTTCAAATATAAAAATAACAAAGCATAAAAATTAAATAAATAAATAAATAAACATGCAAACAACTCTTGAAAATTGCATGTTTCAAAGGAAAACATGGAGAGGGCATAACATAAATGCATGTTGGACATTTTATTGTGTTAATGATGGGAAAGATGTTGGTAGGGGTAGTTCTTGAGTCATTTGATGCATATTTTGTTATTATAACTTCGTATTTGCATTTAATTCAAGCATCAAAAAAAGAAAGGGTCTAATAACATATTATAATACATATGGGATAATAGCTTTGAAAAAACATGTCAGTCCATATCATTCCATAATTCTTTTTTTTAAATTAAAGAGGAGGTGAATAGTGTAAGGATTTTTGAAAAAACAACCTACAAAAAAGGGGCTTAATGTGTTACATCACAAATTTAGCATGTGATGAATTAATAATGAAAATCATGTGAAGTTTGTTCATTTGTAAGTTTGTACATTTCACACACAAGGTGAAAACACAATGAGGTGGATTGTTTAGATTGTCATAGTTGTAATTTTTTTGGATTATAAATGAACTTAAAATGTAAAATCATATCACACATTAAAATTTTCAATTTTTTCATTATCCATGTTGCAATAAACTTCAATGAGAATCTTATTAAAAATTATGGATGATTTTTAAAAAAAGAATGGACTCATTGTGGACTTTTGAAATGATGACATTATGTTTGTAACACATAGAAAATAAAAAATGTGGACTCAAAAAACTGTCATATTAATATCAAAATTAAAATTAAAAAATACATCATGATAAAATGAATAATTTAATTATAAGATGCATTGAAATTTTTCCAATTTATTTTTTCATATTAAAAAATTTAACTTGTTGTAATTTTCATCATTTTTTACAATTGATATTCTATTTCACATTGAAATCTTTTTTAAAAATTCTAAATTTCTTAATCAATCACATGTTTAAGGCTATTTATAAAATGGTCTATTAATATTTGTAACCAAAACCATAGGGGATAATTATAGGATTTATAGTTTGATAATTATTTTAAATGCAAGAATTATAGCGAGTGTAAGATGTGAACTTTTCAAAATGTCAAACATGAGCCACATCACATGTTTTTACCCCATGGATAAATGTGTTGATGGATGAAGTACAAACCTATGAATGAACAAATGTCGCACACATTTCACATCTTTTAATGAATCCATGTATCAAACGTGTTTTCAATGCACAATATCAATGCATGAAACATACAAATTATGCATGAAGGAATTTTGCACGATTCCATTACTAAGTCATGATATATTAAGTCTATGACGTAATTAATGAATTTATTTTTAATTTTCTTTTGGTGAAAGGTTTTTAAAAAATATGATGTGTATAAAAAAAAATTGTATAAAACCTTGGCCTTTTAATTATGGAAAATCACATGCCTTTTCAACTTGTGGAAAATATCTGGTTCAAATGTCTTGTTTTACATTTGTGTCTTCAATTAGTCTTCCCTTCTAAAAGATAGTTTTCTAATGAAATATTTTTAACTTGGTGGAGAAAACAAAATAAGAATATGTTTTACCAACATTAACAAATTATATTTTGGCAACAACTATTTTTTGACTTGTGGATGTCCGAGTGGGCACATGATATATTTTTTCTTGTCATTAATTTCTTGAAATATGATTGGGAAACTAAACAAATGACTATTGGTTTATTTAAGGCAACAAAAATTGTCGCAACCTTAGCCTTGGGCTCGCAACCAAGGTAAAGGCTTGCGAAGGTGCGGGCCAAGAGTGAACCTGAGAGTCACATTTCATGCTCCTGGGAGTGCAAGAGAGTGTGAAAAAATGAACCCCCACACTCTCAAATGAGCTCCCACTTTGGGAGTTGGAGTCCCAATGGACTTTCGAATTTTCAAAGGGCAATTGTAGGGGTCAAAACTCATTAGATTAAGATGTTCATTATATCATTGGAAAGCTTTTGGAACGTAAATATATGAAATGGGTTCGCAGCACCCATTTGGACACTTAAAACACAAGTTATGGCCAACAGAAGGGTCGGGAGTCAAATTGACAATTTGACTCCCGACCACTAAAAGTCAAGAATCGCCCAAATTTCCTAATGTGCAAGTGGCTTGCCACATACCATTGGAAAGCTTTTGATGAGGGCTACAACTTTTTTTTAGATTTCATTTCAATTGAAGGTCTGCACACAAAGTTGTGGGCCTCCAAAGTTGTGGAAGTCCCAACTTTGGGAATTTCGGAACTCCCACTTGGGAGTCCTAGGACAAAATGTCATTTGAATGTTGGCCCCATGGCCAAGCACAAAATATACTATAAGGAGGAAGGTGGTGGCTTCCCCCAAATCCGGGCTGTGATGAGTCTTGTGAGTCTGTGTTTGCCCATGGCTCGTCCGTGCACCAAAAATGCTCCAACTATGCACTAACTAACTTGTTGTTTGGTTTGTGTAGGTCCGTGTGAATAATTGAGTTGCTTGTCAATTTTCCTAGTCCCCATCCTGGAGCCAGGGAGTGTGCCCCAACTCTTCACTTTTTCGTTGTTTTCACCTTAAACTTATGTTGAGTCTATCAAGGAGCTCAGGAGCGCGTCTTTCTTTTCATTAATTTCTTAAAATATGATTGGGAAACTAAACAAATGACTATTGGTTTATTTGAGGCAACAAAAACTATTAGTCAAACTTTAGCCAATAGTCTAACAAGATTGTTGAATCAATATGGGTGAGGAAAAAAATCATTATTTATGTCAAAGATGAAAGGTCAAATTTGAATATCATGACTATTGTTTTGAAATTTATTGTAAGTTATGGAGTTTTAGGTTTGGATGAAATTTTTCAAAGCACTTGTTTTGATCATGTTTTTCCCAAAGTATGTCAATATTCTACAACTAATAAAAAAGTTCATAAAACTTTCAAATTTACTTCAATCAAATTTGCATAATCAAATTTGCAAAAATGTATAACTTGGTTTTTAAAATCTAGGAATGGTAAACAAGGATGGAATAAGCCTTGTGCAAATTGTAATCTTCATTTTTAAGGTCTTATTGTTTATATATTTCCATTATTGATTATTTAATTGTGCTTGATGGATATACCAACATTGCATGTGTAAATTTGATTGCAAGCTTGCTAGCAAGAGCATTATGTTCCAAGAATCCTTGCAATTTAAAAGATGTTATCATCTTTTGTTACAATAGACAAAATATTATAAAAAGTAATGGGAGAGTTTCACCTCTTCTTATTTGGCACATTTTAAAAATAATTGTGGATTATCTTTCACTTGTTGTGATTACTTGTGTTTTGAGGTTATTGGTTACTTTCTAATGCAATGCAATTTGACATATCTATATGCTTAAAATTTTAATAAGAATTTACAAACCCATTAGCTCAAATCCATTTGATTGATGATGAATCTAAGGTTGTGCTTAAATTAGTTTTGTTTGCCTCCAACATCAAAAAGGAAATTTATGTTAATCTAAAACCTTTTCTTTCTTTTCTAAAAAAATATGAATAAAAAAAAGTTCATAACATGTTGTCTTTGATGTTAGACCCCAAGTTTAAAAGCCTTTGTCTAATATATTATTTTAGTGGTTGTGAGGAAGGTGTGGTTATTGCTAAAAAATATGATAGGAAATTTTTATATCTTATGTTTGTGAAATGTTATTATCATTTACATCCAATGACAAAAATCGAAGGTGGCTTTGTAGTGTAAACAATTATTGAGGATTGCAACTTGGATATTTTTTTAACAAACTATCAACACAAATGAGCAAGTGAAAGAATTTTTCACTAGAGAATTTTCAAATGTTATTAAGTGAATCCCAGGGAAATCAAATGTCCTTTTTAATGGTGGAGGAAGCATGAAGCCATGTTTCTTGATGTTGGTCTTTTGGCTCACCAAATCCTAGACATCATAAGATCATAAATTGACATGTAAAGATTTTTTTCTTTAACAAGCATACTTACTAATTTAAAGAGATGTTGTTAACAATTGAACAATTTAAAAAGGTTGATTTTTGTGAACAAAAATTGGTCAAATGATTTTAAAGTTGGTTGTCAATCACTTTTTAATTTGATGGAGTTAATAAAAAATGATTTAAGTTTAGGAAAGGAATTTGAAGAGTTTGAAGGCTTATTTGAATATAATGAAGTCATGGACATATAAAGTGTTCAAAAAATAATATTATTATTTGCACTTGCATTCAAATTTTATACTATGTTTTTAATAATATTAGTAATTTAAAAATATATTGGTTAAAATAATTGAACCCTAAACCCAATTTTTAATAACCACTTTGAAAATCAGCTACTATTAAATTTGTGAAAATCAACACTTTGAAAACTAGTTGAAACTATTTTTTTCAAAATTTCAAAACCTCCTAGTTCTCTTAAAGATGATTTTTTTAAAAATCTTAAAAAGTTCTTATAAGTGCTATTAAAAATTGAACCCAACCATTCTAAAAAAAATTTGATTATTGCCTTACATTAGTGTTGACATTATCAACTGCAGTACCATCATTTAATCTATGTGGTGATGGCAACTACTACAAGTAGAAAACACACAATTATATTACATCTTATGTAATCCTAAAAGAGTTTGTCAACACTGGTTGTTTGCTCAAGTTGTTGGACTCTCATTCAATCCAAGCTTGCCATTGAATTGTTTTGATCAAGTTTCGTTTTGGTAGTGGGTTCAAAGCAACAACAAACCCCATGAAACTCCAATAGACACCTCAAAAAAGCTTCACCACCACCATGGCTATTTGTTGGAACACGCATCAATTTTGTTTTTGCTTGTTCTTCATATTGCATCTTGACAGTAACACATGCATCTTGACAAAGAGAAGTGCATTTGCAATCATCATTGATGAAAACCTGCTAATCATCAAATAATAATAATCTACTATTGCATAAGGCAATGAAGGTATTATTAATCTCGAGACAATGAGATATTATTATTAAAAATGAGGAGACAAACTTGTTGATGGACTAAGAAAACCTAAGGGCACTCAAAAGAACCTAGGCCCAAAGCCTCTCCAAAATTCATCAATGCTATGTGGGAATGCAATGAAGCATCATAATTGTTGTGTCTAAGGATTGATAGAATGCAAGCATGGGGTGAATCATACTTACCCAATCTAGCATGAGCATCATCCACTTGAGGAGCTATGATGGTCCCCTTCTCCAAGTACCCTTGTATCATAGAATTCACCATTTGTTTCGCATTGTAAGTTGTGCCTTTATGCTTCATTGCATTCCCACATAATTTGCATGAACCACAAGGTCCTCCCTGCTCTTAATGAGTAGGCCCAACATCCCTCCTCTTCTCTAGGAAAGATGTCCACGAGTATAAGGTGCTATCCAAATACACAAAGGAAAATTCTATGAGTGCTTTAAGGGTATGATAAAGCACAAGGTGAACATTATTGTAAACCTAAACATATTCTAGATTAGGAGGTGAACACGATTGTGATTCTAAACAAATGTAAAATCACCAGATGTGCAGGGGGAGGGTTCTCATGAGTAAAACACTGGTATATGGGGAGCAACCTAACTATATAGTATTGGGTATGCATAATGGTATGGAAGAACATAATAATTTAGTATCACTAGGCTGAAGATCCCTCTCACTTAAGGAGGAGGTGTAAGATCCATCATGAATATAATAAGTATTGGCTCTGGCAGTCAAGGAGAGACTACAGAATGATGGAGAGTTCATTTGATCCCACATTTTGAGGAATGTTAACACAAGTGAATTCTGAGTTCAAAGTTTGGGAACTTTTATGGAATATTTCCTATTTTAATTGTGGTTGGTTTGAACTCGGCATAATGCGCAGAGCTATTATGCCCATTATGGTGCTTGTTTGTTTGAGACTTGGTACTTCATGGAGTGCAAGCCAATCAATTTGTTGGTGTTTCTTTTAACTTACAAACACATCAGGAATCTGGATTGTTTTTGTTGCTTGTTTGTTGGTTTTTCTCTTCATGTTGCCTGGGGTCAATTTCCACATTGACAAAATGAATAATTATTCTTTTTCAAAAAAATGAATTCATTTTCTGGTTTTGAAATTACATATTTTTCCGTCATCTACTATAACATTGTGATATGAGTAGTGAAATTATTCAGGGTGTAACCGATGATAATTATGATGATTTTCAACATGTTAACTTTATATTTTTCACAAAATTTCATTTCACTATTTTGAGGATTATTTAATGACGAAACTGACCTTAGGGTAAGGTAGTAACAAAGTTTGGGAAGTTGCATCAAATGTAATGTAACCTAAGTATTGTGAAAACTGTGTGAAATAAAGAACAAAAGTTAGGCCAGCATCTTTGATTATTTTTGGGTGAGGTTTCACTTTGCAAAATCCATTGACCCCATAATAGCTTGTAGCCCATAATATGAATCATTTATATTTTATTCGGTTTAATCCATCCAGGAAATGTACATCCAGCAAAACTAAGGACCACCCAAAACAAGTCTCGCTCAAATGCAAGTTGTGGATCAGATCCAAGGAGAGGCCTTTGGGGAAGGGGGTAAGGGTGTCCATGATGCATCTACCTTTCAATTGAATAGGCCTCTACCATCAAAATGCATAGAATAAGATGTCCTTCACATGGCTAAGATGGTAGCCATTGGTGGGTATACATACATGGGCCTTCTGGACAACAACTTTCTATCTTTGTATTTGGCACTCTTTCTTTAATACATCACGTCATTATACATTAGGAGGACGTTGGGTACAGGTCAGTGTTGGGCGGTTCTCACTTTTTTGTGAGAACCGGCTGGTTCCGGTTCTTACATCATGTTATGAAAACCTGATCGGTTCTTTTATATATATATATATATATATATATAACTTTTACTAATGAGAACCAACCAGGTTATCGAGATTTTAAAGTTTTCCACGTTCACCTAATTCTCAAATAGGGTGGTTCTTGCATATATTATAATAGTCGATTTTCAAATCTAGTTCTCACAACCCAATTCTCACATTTTCCAGAAATTAAATTTTAATTTAATGATTAATTCATTTTTTTATTAGTTACAATAATTTTTTGAACTTAATAATTACTGAAAATATATGGAAACTTGTAAATTAAATTTATTCAAAATTGACAACTCCAAAATTTCGTCCTTTTCAAAAGCTTTTTCAAACTCTTCTTCTAAATTAAGATTAGTCTTAATTAAATCTACCAAACTAAAAGGGGATTTACAACCTATTCTAAGATCATTGGGCCAATTTTTGTTGACAAAGATTAATTTGTTCAAATTTTTTAATTGTAAACAACATCTTCTAAGATTAATAAGGATTCCAACCAATGAAAATATTATTTTTGTCTCAATTTGAAATCCAACTATTCTTAAGATTTGTCTAGCACAAAAACCAAATGTAGGAAACATGTTCTCATGTTTTTTCCACCATTGCAGTGGGCACTTGATGTCTTTAACATCCACTTGATAACACTTGAAAATCAAAAGTATTTTGTTGACCAATTTCGTTGTTGGTTCACTTGTGCTAGCTATCATTTCAAAGATATCCAAACTCATGTCCTCTTCAACGTTTTGCTCAACAACCCTTTGCTCAACATCCCTTTCAAATTCAACCAATGGATGCAAATGATAATAACATTTAAGAAACATAGGAAACAAAGTTTGTTTGTCATATTTTTCAATAATTGTTTTACCTTGCTCACGACCAATAAGTGAAGACACAAGACGAAGAGTTTTAAACCTAAGGTTCAACATTAAAGAAAGCAAATTATGAACCTTCATATTTTCTTAAGAAGGAAAAAAAAAAATCTAAAAACTAAACAACTATTTTTTTTATGTTAGAGGCCAAACATGATAACTCATAAACAACCTTTCCATCTTCTTCCATTAAGTTGTCAAAAGTTGTAGAATCAATTTCATCCTTGAATTTTAAATTCATGGATAATTCAATGCATCACTTAATAACCAATGACCCTTAAACTAGTTCAAAATATGAACAGACATAACAGGGCCAAAAGAATCAACAATAATGTGGACAAATGTGCCATGTCAAAGGAGGTAGTACTCTTGCACTCATTTTCACAAGATTCTACTTGCTTTAACATAGTATAATTGTTTTTTTGAATTGTAAAGCTTCTTAAAAAAAGATAACTTTACTAGCAAATCTACAAAAGCAAAGGAAATTGTTGTAATTACACAATAAGAGTGAAAAAAATGTTAGTTTAGGCAAAGTAAGAATTAAATAAGAAATGTGAACACAAAAAATCTAAAAAAATAAAAATTACCTTGTTTTCACTAAAATGTTCGATTTCCAAGTTGGGGGAAGACTTGAAATCACATATGCCTTTTCCCATTTTTGTCTACCCCTTCTAGATTTTTTTGGCCACATTATGCATTTCTACAAATCTCCTTGGGAAGCTTTGATTGACACATATTGTAAATTTCTACAATTTTTTTCCTCTATTGTAGCATATTGGCAACCTTTAAAAAATGTGTGACCAAAACAATTGCCCTTAAAGTTTTCCTCCAAACCCAACATATCACATCTAACGATTGATTTTAGGGCTATAGTCATAGTGTGTTCACATTGATCCTTTCACATAAGCAATAAGTTTTCTCCTCAATGCATAACTCTCAAATAGTTCTATCAAAGTTTTGGCCAAGGTTTGTCCATTAATATCTGTTGGCTCAAAAAAGCCAAGCGTAATATGCTGTGGCTACCAATCAACACCTAAAAAATTGATTACCAATGCAAAAACATCACATCCAACTTTTGACATCCACAAATCAAAACTTGTTATTGCATAATCACATTTTGCTAAAGCTGGTAAAACATATAATTGTTAAATTTTTTCCACTAATTTGTGAACAATAATTCATGAAAAAAATGTTTTCTGGAAGGAAAAAATATTCTTAGACACAAATTCATATTATATCTCTTCAACCAATTACTCTCCACAAATTGGAAAGGAAGATGGTTTTTGACAAATAAAATATTCAAATCTTCCCCAAAAAAAAGTTTGTTGCATATCCTTTTTTTGAAAAAGTTCTCTTGCAAGAAAAAAACTAGATATGGAGCTAGAAGAAATATTAGGTCTCTTTTTGGAAGGTTGTCTTTCCTCTTCCCTCAAAGGACAATTCATTTCTTCTTTAATTTTTTTCAAAACATGGGAATGATTTGCATGGACATGTTCCCTCAATGTAGCTATACTATTAGTTGTGTTATATATGATTAATCCTTTCCTAGCTTGAATTTTTGAATTTAAATTTAATATTGGATTACTATGATCAAAAATGCAATGCATAGTTTGAGGAGTGTTGAGTTGCATGGTGACAACAACTATAATTTTTTTACAACTATGGATAATATAAGTTGCCGACTATCTCAAATTAGCCTACATGGCACACATGGCATTTCCATAATTTTCCAACATAAATATAATTCTATTTCAATGCATTGATCTAAATCAAACATTTTAATTTTGGCTATATTAACTTCTTTGTTATCATTAACATAATAAAATGCCCAACATAACACATTTTTACTATTCCTTCTCCAAAATGATCTTTGAGCATGTAACTATTTAAAATTTTCTTTCATTTTCTCTTCATTCATTTTTGGATTCCTACTTCTTTCTATTTGAAGATTTTCATTTTCTTGCAAATTTATATTTTCTTGAGGCTTTAGCAAAGGTTCATTTTCCATCCTCACTTCATTCATAAATATATCACATGTATTTTCATTTTTAGAAGATTGTTCCATGTTTAATTTGAAATTAAGAATTATTGCCTTGATGAAGAGCAAAAAAAACTAAACAATTCTATGATTTATCAAACACCAAGCACTAAACAATTTTATAATGTATAAAAAACCAAAAACTAATATTTACAATCAAAAATCAAAAACTAACATTTATAAACAATTACAAAATACAATCTACCTTTTAAGCATTTACAAAAAGCAAATAAGGTGGCAAAGGTATGGAGTGTATAAGGTGAAAAAAACAAAAGCATGGGGTTTATTATGAAGTTAAAAAAATCTTGCAAAATAAATAACAAAAAATATGAATAACAACGTGCGTGAAAAGTAGAAACAACATGAAAAGAACAACACCTTGATGGGCTAGTATGTACCTGGAATGCATGAATATAACAATGTGGGGGAAAACAACACATAAAAAAAACAGGGCATGAAGCAGCATGTGAAACAACAGTGCACAAGAAAAGCAATGCATGAAACAACAACACACAAAGTAGTAGCACATGAGGCATGCAGTGTGTTGTGTGAAAAGAGTTACAATAGCATGAAAAGGGATCCAACAATTCAAAAAGAGCTACAACAACACGAGAAAATCAATAGTAGCATGAGAGAAGCGATACAACTCAAAAAGAACAGCAACAACACTAGGGGAGCAAAAGCAACACAAGAAGAGCAAAAGCAATGCCAATAAAACATGCCACAATGTGAGAAGAGCAACCCAACACCAAAAGAGCAATGTGCAATCCACAAACAAGAGCAAGAACAATGCCAAGCCAACAACAAAAAACAAAACTAATAACAAAAGAACACTACAAGACCAAAAAAAATCATAAAGTAAAATGAAAATTGAGCTTCATTTTTATACAAAATCCTAACCCTAAACAATGCCTCCACCTCCATAAGCAGTAGCTACTACTTAGGAACCCTAAACCTTAAACTAATAGACTAAGAACCGGATGAGGTTCTCTGAGAAAACCTGTCCGCTTCTTCAAAAACAAAAAAAAAGAAACCCCAGCAACTGGTTCTCATGACCGATTCTTGTTCATGTGAGAACCAGAGATCAATTCTCAATCCAATTCTCACATGTAACCATGTCAACCGGTTCTCACTGTGAGAACTGGGTCGAGAACCAGGTGCCGATTTGAGAACTGCCCAACACTAGTATAGGTATCCAGAAAGGCTAATTCACCCCCCATCACGACAAGAAACCTGGTGCAAAACTCTTTTTTGAGAGAGTGGGGAGGGAGTGGCCCTGTGTATATAGTGCCCCAGGACTCAAGCATGACCAGAAGGAGGGCCCATGCAAAGCATTCCAGTAATGCCCTTGTCGTTACTCCATGCAAAGAAATTCTCTCCACCTGAAAACAGCACAGCATTTCATTGTATGTAATAGCAAGTTCACTGTTGAGATACATCAAAAATAAAGAAGGGGTGAGTCACACTGTGGCCTTGTCATTTACATTAAAAAGTACTTTTAAGGCAAAAGAAGAATTATGAAAACTCAAATATTTCACCATGCAAAAATATAATCTTCAAAAAATTCTCTAAAAGAAACCAAAATCCTTCAAGATATTACAATTCTATAACTAATCTCAAGTTTCAACACAAGCCAAAATATATCATCTTTCCAAAATCCTGATATAAAAATAGACACCTACTACCTAGGGGCGAAAATCCATTAAGCGATTCTACTCTCTATAATGAATCTAAACACAATATCCTTGCCTCAGTAGGCAAGGCCAATAAAAACAGAAGTACCTGTGTTGAAAAAAGGGAAGAACCCAACTAAAATTGAAAGATCCCACCATACGACCAAATAGCCCACCTGCGAATCGAAATATTCTTCCCCCCCTTTGCGAAGAATAGATTGTGCTTTAGAATGCAGCTGCCCTTAGCACTAAAACATTTCTGCCTTTGAAACATTTCCTCACCTAGGCCTTTTCAGGGGTTAAAAACTCATTTCATGAACCATGATCCCATTAAAAAGATTATAGTAGACAACTGGAGGGTCATGACTCATGACTCACAATCATCTCTCAAAAGACCAAATCGCATGAACTCTTGGACCCACCCTCTTCAAAAGACTCCAATCCAAATTACCATGCAACCACCACCACCACCACCAGCAGTATGAAGGACCAACTGGAGAGAGTTAACATATCATTCCATGACAACCACCAACATGAGGTGCGAACTTTGAGAATAATACTATCCATTCCCTATCTGAGCATGATTGCACAACTTGTTTGTCTGGTGTAGAAATCGATTGTTGCAACAAATTGGTTGTTGCCCTCTGGATTGGTTAAGCTCCAGGCCTTTTGACACTGGCACAACTCTTACAACAAAATAACCGTCCATCTGAAGAAGGAAGGGACGTGGATTCTTCTGATTAAAGAAACGTATACAATGGGTAAGGGTAGTCCATATGGTTTAGTGAGCAATCTGGAATATTATGCCCTTAGGTTCTGAATTACGCCTTGTGAAAAGGGTATAACAGAGGGGCATTCCTTCCTCTTGCATCTACTTTGGTGGTGCTATTTTGATTTTTCAAATCCTTTTTGTAGACATTTACCTTTTGTGGCTTTTTGAATTACATCAGGATTTCCCATTGAAAGCATCTAAGTTGTTGCAAAAAAAATATAGAAAAACTTGGAAAAACATTTTTTTTCCAGGAACGACTCGCAATTATTTCAAAATCAAAAAATGGAAAAGTTAAATGTTGATCCAATGTATTATGTCACACATGATAAGTTTTTCCATAACAAATGAAAAATAAATTATAAGGGTACATGGTCAGTATCAGTAGTGTATTTAAATGAAATATAGGTATTGCATAGTGGTTGTTAAGTTTTCCACCAAACTAATACATTAATGTCCATTTTGAAAATTTGAGAAAAAAGCCGAAAATGCTAGCCTAGGTTGAATTTGTCATCAAGCTTTCATCCCAGCCATATTTTCATTTCCTTCATTAGTGTTTTCAACTCAAGACCTCTTTATCCTTAGTACTAAAACTTAATTCATCAAATGAGAGTGAAATATAGTTTCTTAAACATATTTAATATACCTATAACAACAAGCATTAATTGAATTGAGTTGAATTGGTTTATTAAGTAGGATTTAAAGGAAGCCAACTAGCTTTGCTTTAGGGGAAATATTCCCAATTTCAATAGCCACATAAAATGTCTTGACATGTTGGACTTTCAATGCTTTGACAATTGAGCATAATGGCATCCTCAAATTCTGGAAACTTCAAAAAATTCATAACTTTGTATTATATTAACAAAAAAACTCAAGAAAATACACTGATACACATATTAAATTGGGTTATGTTGGAAACAAATTGCCTTTAGGGGTAGTAGAAGCTCCAAGGCCAAGGGTCTTATCAGTGTAGGGCAGTCCTTCTAATTTGATATTAAACCGGTTTTTGACAATTTCCCGCAAGAGCCAGCAAAGAACCCCCACAATTCATCAGGGGTTTCTTTGATTTTTTAAAACTGTGATTACACATCAAAACCAGTTCGTTGATCTTTTGAGAATTGCCCAAAACTGGTCTTGATGCATTTACAACTATACACACATAAACATCTCGGTACCCATGTAATCTTGGTACATAGCAAAATCAGTCATATTTACAGTATTAAAAAGTCCAAAAAAATCTCAATTCTTGTTGAAAAATGACAAAATGTGTCAGACAAAAGAGTGGTTTTTTTCCATTTTCTTGTTGGGAGAAGAGTCAACCTGCCAAGCATGTCCTGAATCATTTATACATGTTTACTTGTTCATATCAAATTCCACACACCCACCAACCCACTAGCCCACGATCTGTACATACTTACAACCACACTAATTTAATTACTTAACTCTGTTTATGCACATGGTTGCGGTTGCACACTCCTGTGTGTTAAACCATTCTTGAGCTTCAGGAATTGTTAAGTTCAAATCAGGGTTGGGTTTGTAAGGCAATAAGTCAAATTTGAGTTGCTAAACTTTTGAGTTGGTGATTTTCTTTCTTTCTTTTATTTCAGTTTCTGGGTGCCTTTCCTCTTGCTGCCTGTGGGAAAAATCAGGGGCAGTATGAATTTTTGGGGGCAGAAGTTCTGACAGACTTGTGAAAATTTCAGGTTGTCTTTGATAACCCAGAAATATTCTAAACTTTTTGGGCAGCTTCAAGTTCATTAGGGCAGTTCACACAGTGAAGTGTACTTGGCAATTTGGCAAAATAAGTTAGGAAAATAGCAATGTGAAGATGGTGACTTTGGAGTGTAAGACATGTCAATGTGGACTTGCCAATTGGGCAATGTGAACTTTGCAATTTGGCAATGTGAACTTCGCAATTTGGCAAAGTGGAGTTAGCAAAATGAACAAGTGAAGTCAACCAGGCAAAATGGCCAAATAGCAATGTGGACTTTCGGATTTGGCCAAGCGGACTTGCAACATGGGACAATTGAACTAGGCAAAATAGGCGAAGCAAACATACCAATCTCCTTTGTTAGAATGGGAGCCTTGAATTGGTTTTGGTGGATAAGTTGTGTTCCTGCAGCCCCCCCACCAAGTTTCTTGCCTGGAAAGAATGCCATTTGTATGTCTCAGTGTGATTATTTTTCCTTCCCAAAGAAGTTGTTTTGCTTACCCCATTATGGCAAATTTTCTTGGCAAATTTTCTTTGATGAAACTTTTCATAAGAGGGAAGCAAACCGCCCCCCCCCCATTTATAACCTTTGTGGAATAGGCTTGTGTCAAAAAATACACAAAACTATACAATGAGCTGTGGAATAAGCTTGTGTAAAATATATACACAAGAAAGGCCTCTGTGTGATTTTTTTTCAGCTCCCCCCCCCTCCCCCTTCGTCTCTTCTGCGCTTCTTGTTTCCTTCTCTCTCGTTCTTCCCCGCTTTTTGCGTTCAGTGAATGCTGGCCTCTAGTCGCTACCAAGCTCTGGACTCCACTCCTTTTTCCCTCAAACTGTTCACGGCCTCTGCTTCCACCTCACTGCCATGTGGATTGCCGGTTCCAATCCCGATCCTCCCTGTTGCCTTTTTCTCTTTTCTCCCCAACCCCACCGCTTTAATAAGACAACCATTTACAGCTTCTCAGCATCTGTTCAAATCCGGCTCCATTTCCGCTTGCTGAGACAGATGCTGATGCTTTCTCTCCGAGACAGAAGAGGCACAGAACAAACACACACACACACAAGCAAGCTGCTTTCAAATTGGGGTCAGTAACTAGGAGCGAGAAGTGCGGTGAATGGGGAAACTTGGATAAGATACGGTTTGAACCGCGGGTCCCACTACGTCGACTTGCTCTCTCTCTCTCTCGCTCTCTCAAAGCGGAATCGACTTGCTTGCTTGCGCTTCTTTTTCTCTCCTTGCGCCCTTGCTTGTGATCCCGCGCTTCCCTTCTCTCTCTCTCTCTCCGTTTTGCTTTTATTCTTTGTGTCACGCAAAATTCGTTTTTCGCTCAATTTTGTCTCTCGCTCTGTGGAATTTGGTTTCCTTGATTTGACTCTGTTGTCGGGAAAGTTTCAAGCTTTGTGAAAACACTTCGCGTTTCCATTCTCTCCATTCGTTTGCAAATCAGATTTTGTTCATTTGGTTCTGTTTGAACGGGAAAGTTTCAAGCTTGGTGAAAAAGGCTTCGCGTTCCATTCTATGCATTATTTTGGCTGACTTACAACTTCCATTTTGGAAAAATCTCGTGACAGTTTTGTCTGTTATCAGCGAGGACAATTGTGTTTCCGACGGAAGTGTAGGAGGATCTGCATTTTGCTTTACGAGTGTTTCTTTCTTATTTCTTTTTTCGTGGGTTAGCAACGACGGTTGTTGCGGTTCGTCGTGAACGATTTTTTTCGGTTGCCTGCTTTTTTTCACGCGTCCGTTTTTCTCGAACGTGTTTGGTGCTCCTTTCATTGCAGGGAGATCCCGTTTCGAGAAGAAAAAAGGTGATAGAAAGTGTAAGTGTGTGTGTGTGTGGGCGCTCTTGGTTGGTGTTGACTTCAAAGAAGCAGGAATGGCGGCTGCATTGGCAGCAAAAACGGCAGTCTGGACACCTTCTTCATCATTTTCGTCCGCATGTCTGAGCGAAGCTTCCAAGGCGGGGAGCATGGTTGCCGGAAGTGGCTCGTTTGTAACAGGCGCTTGTTTGCAACTGGGATCACGAACGTCTTCATTGCGGGGAACAGGAGTCGCCTCTACCAACTCTATGAGGTGCCAACGCTCCTCGAGGAGCATTGGAGTGGTGTCTCCCAGAGCTGTGTCTGATTCTCAATCCCCGGGAGATACCTGCTTGGATCCCGACGCTAGCCGGGTAAGGACATACTTTGACGCACTCGTCTTGCATAAAAGAGACAATCACATAAGGCTAATCTATCAAAGTGGTTGCAGGAAACTCAGGATTGTTTGATTGATTGCTTGGTGGTACATTCCTAGCTCGCCCTACTGCTACCTTGAGGGTCTTAAAAGATGGCAAGGCCAGGACATGGTTGTGAGGACATATATATATCTGTGATTGATTTGTTTTTTACCAGCCAGCCATGAGCTTGGTTTAGGTGCAGAGAGGTTGGTGGAAGAGGAGTGAATTTGTCTACAACTCTTTGAGATTGGCACTTGCTTCTGAATCGAGACTGAGAACTTGTATATCTCTCTTGTGCCTTGATGATAAGACAAATCTTAAGCCATGGTGTCTTCAGTCACAAACTGGGTAATTGAGGTGGTTGTTCTTATGCAACTGCAACAATCTTAGCTCTAGAGTCTTCCAGTGAAAGATCAGAGTCCCACTCTATAACAGTGCTGTGTTCTTTCTCTTCTGTGTGGATGATGAAAGCACAAGCTCAGCAAGAAACTGTTTCAACAGCATGAAGGTAGATGGCAGTTGTGTAGAATGGAGAAATTGCACTGACATCCTTTCCTTAATGTTAGAGATATGCAGGAAAGACTAAGGAATGAGTTTTTCTGTTGGCTATGGGCAGAGTGTGCTTGGCATCATTTTGGGAGGTGGAGCAGGGACACGTTTGTACCCCCTAACAAAGAAGCGAGCAAAGCCTGCTGTACCCTTGGGGGCAAACTACAGGTTGATCGACATCCCTGTCAGCAACTGCATCAACAGTAATATCAACAAGATTTATGTGCTTACTCAGTTCAACTCAGCATCATTGAACAGACATTTATCACGTGCATATTCTAGCAACATGGGGGGATACAAGAATGAGGGCTTTGTGGAGGTCTTGGCTGCACAACAAAGCCCGGAAAATCCCAATTGGTTTCAAGTAGAAACTCTCTCTTTTTACTTTTTATACTATCAAAGTTTTTGGCATACTGATCCAGAATCCTCAGGTGTAATTGAAAAGGTGAAATAGGGTGTTTTCTAAGCAGCATCAGCTGTGATGCCTACTTTTCTGAACTGCATGCATCTGATGTGCTCTTTGGCTCTCTACACTCTTGATGCAGTATTTTGATTACAGGAGTTGGCTTGGCTTGATTCAGGGGACGGCAGATGCGGTAAGGCAGTATCTCTGGCTGTTTGAGGAGGCTCAAGTGCTTGAGTATGTTGTGCTAGCTGGTGACCACTTGTACCGCATGGATTACCAACAATTCATACAAGTTCACCGGGAGACAAATGCTGATATCACTGTGGCAGCACTGCCAATGGATGAAGCACGAGCAACTGCATTTGGGCTAATGAAGATCAATGAAAAAGGCCGTATTGTGGAGTTCTCTGAGAAACCTAAAGGAGATGCCCTTAAAGCAATGCAGGTTCATCTTTTCAAAGTTCTTTATCAGTCTTGGAGAGACCTCTGTTTATGTTTGATCAAGAGATGCACACTACTACCTTGACCAAATCTTGCCATCAGCAACCGTCTTAAAAATTGATCATGATTAGAAACAGTGTTTAGGTGTGCTTAGTGAACTATGCAAGGTTTAAGCAAGCAGCTCCAGACTCATAGCTGTAGCAAAACAGGGCTGTTTCATTAACTGGATGATGAGCTTTATTTTAATCCCTTTGCTGAAATGCCATCTCATCTATGATCCTTCACTGTTGAGGGAACAGGTAGATACAACTGTACTGGGGTTGGATGCAGATAGGGCCAAAGAGATGCCCTACATTGCTAGCATGGGTATATATGTGGTGAGCAAGGAGGCTATGATTTCATTGCTCCGTGATGACTTCCCTGATGCGAATGACTTTGGAAGTGAAGTTATTCCTGGTGCTACAAAACTTGGAAGGAAGGTATGGTGAATGTTCCACACTTCTCCAGTGCTTTATAAGAATAGACTCCTTGTCCAGGAATGGGTCTAACAAGTAGCATACATTGAAAATTCAGGTGCAAGCGTACTTATATGATGGCTACTGGGAGGACATTGGGACTATTGAGGCGTTCTACAATGCCAACCTAGGCATTACTAAGAAGCCTGTACCTGACTTCAGGTGAGGTTCGCGAGGGGAGGGAAATAGGTAAAGGTGGAGCTTGCAATTGTTGGTGACTTCTGTGTACTGATGGGTAATCTGTGGTGAGGCAGCTTCTATGACAGGTCTGCCCCAATCTACACACAAGCTCGCTTCCTGCCTCCATCAATGATGTTGGATGCTGATGTGATGGACAGTGTTATTGGAGAAGGTTGTGTCATCAAGGTATTACTACCCTGTTACTTTTGATGTGACAAAAGCAGCATAATTGATGAAATTAACTTATAGTCACCTTGCCACTAATGTAGCACATTTTGCACTGACAATCCATCACATGACTAAAGGCTTTGTACGACAGCTGCTCAGGCAGTGTAACTTAACAATCTGTATTCTAAGCCTTTCAGTACTCTTAATGATTCATTTTCCAACAGCACAGAAGTAAATGTTGATTTATTCTTGGGTGTGTAGAATTGCAAAATCTACCATTCTGTAGTAGGACTTCGGTCCTGGGTTGCCGAAGGTGCTGTGATCCAAGATGCACTGCTAATGGGATCTGACTACTATGAGGTGGGCACCTTGTCATATGAAAGTGGAAGGTCTATTCAGTGGATAGTTGATGAGCTTTGCTTATGAATCATCCATTTTTCTCCCTTTTCCTCATCATGATGATATATTGTCCCATACTGATGCATTTCTTACTCTCTACGAGTGACAGACAGATCAGCACAGGAGTGAGTTGCTATTGTCAGGGGGAATTCCAATGGGCATTGGCAAAAACTCAGTGGTGAAGAGAGCCATTGTCGACAAGAATGCACGTATTGGCTCCAATGTCAAGGTTTGCTCTTAAATGCAGAGTGCAATTTGATGCTCACACCCTCTTCTCTTGTTGTGTTGAGCTCATGCATCAGATTTCATCTCATCTCACATTCCAGTCATATAGTCTGGAGACTGTGTTTACCATATGTGCTGATCACAGTGCACCACAATTTGATCACTGTCCTCTATCAATTGATAGTTATGACATTGGCTCCAAGCTTTTGTGAATTAGTTTTGAAGGAGAATAACACATGCACTTGCCACTATGCAGATTGTCAATAAAGATGATGTTGAGGAGGCGGCAAGGGAAAATGATGGGTACTTCATTAAAAGTGGCATTGTTACAATTATCAAGGATGCTGTCATTCCTAATGGAACAATCATCTGAGCTTGATTGCTCTTAGAAGCACGAGAATCCAAATTTGCACAGGTATTAGCCTTTTTCATGTGTAGTTTTCTAGGTTGAGACTATAGTCCTTTTCAAACACCCAGTCCTTCTCAGAATCACTTGAGTTGAGAGTCTAGTGTCTTTCACTAGCATCATGCTAGCTCATACCCAAAAATTTAGAGCGCTGTATTAGATAAAGCAAAATCAGTAACAATTTTTGCCAAAAGTCCTTCAGGGTTGCAAGTTTTCGAGTTGATAGGGTAGCTTTTATTCAGATGTATGATCACAGAGCACAGATTATCCTGAGATTTTGGATAAGAAAAGCTATTGTGAATTCAAGCACAGCAACTTCTGTAGTGTCTAACTTGAAAGTGGCTTGCCAAATTGATGACAAGAGAATTGAAACATACATCCAAATGCGCAATTCTAGCTATCATTTGACCATACCACACAATGTGAACTTGAATGCTTCCTTTTCAACTGCGAGAAGAAAAACAAAGAAGACTGCAGCCCGCTCTTGGATGCTATGTGGCAGCAAGTAGAATGGCCTGGGCCTGGTGACTCTGCAAAGGCAGGTGTGGACGTGCCTATTCAGTACCAAGGACATGCCTCAAAGAGCTTAATGAGACACAAGTGCTCTTAATGTGTAAAGAAAATCTGGACAAGAATTAGACTTAGTTTACAACCCTCAAAATTTGCTGATGGTGGTAACCATGAATCTACCAGTCTCGGTTGGTTCCTGGTCTGGTTATTGGTCTGGTGTCTGATTGGCTGGTTCAGATCTGGTTCTCAGTCCAGTGTCTGGTTGGCTGGTTCTTGGTCTGCTGTCTGATTGGCTGATTATTGGTCTGGTTCTCGGTCTGGTGTCTGGTTGGCTGGTTCTTGGTCTGGTGACCAGACCTGATCTGTCAGATTGGTATTGTCTGATCAGGGGTTTGTGATGTAGCCACACTGATCCACAAAAGGAATTAGCCAAATTTGGCTACAGGTCAGAGAGGAAGGTACAAAACTTCCAAGAATCCTGCCATATTTTAGTGCATCTGCTGGAACCTATTGTCTAAATATGTCGACAAAATGCTTAGTTATAAGCTGCACTGAATTTTTTTCAGGTCAGAGAGGAAAGTAGAAAATTTAAAGAATCTTGTTAGGTTTTGGCCACCTGGTAGAACCTATTGTCTAATAAGTATGACAATTCAGAAAAAATTTCCTCCAAATTTTTGGAGTTTGATGCATTTTTTTCACAAAAATCCTTTGTATGATGAGTTGCACTGGACTTTTCTTTTGGTCATCTAGTGGTCCAAATTTGCCCCCAAAAAGAACAGTCTGTAGGATGTACTTAAAGTTCCACACCAATGCCCAAACTGGGCTTGAAATTCTTTCCAAAAACATCAAAATTGGAAGATTCAGTCATTCATTCCCTTTTTCAAAAGCATAAAAATTTGAAGGTTCAGTCACTTAAAGAACCTGCTTCACAACTGCACCTCTGCATTGGACATTCAGTGTTCCATCCGTCAAACAAAAGCCAGTAGCAGCCAGAACCTTTGATCCTGCAGCAGCACCAATGCTACATATCTAGTGTGGTCTCTCTGTCTGAGCACTGGAAGTATGTGCACAAATGTAATATATAGAGCCTCAGGTTAATCGTTGAGCAACCAACCGATCACTAAATCTTGGCTCAAATTCCAAAAGGTATAGAAATGGAAACAAGTGGCTCATTCCATGAAATTCCCAAAAAATGGAGCTGCGCCTCACACTAACACCTAGTGAATATTCTTACAAATGTGGGACCAAATGGACTCTTGCATCCTTCCGTAGTCTCTCTCTGAAAGGGAGAGACAAGAAAGCTCTACTATCAGGTTAGAGCACGATGACAACAAAGCATCAGAAGGTTCAAGACAAGACTTTCATGCACCAAATTTCTTGCTTGCGGAGATGGTAGACCTCGAAAGGAACGGTTTAGAGATGAAGTTTACGGGATATGAAGTGGCCAAGGCAAAATCGTCAAACGAAAAATGCATGTTTTTCCCCTAGTGTTTTTGGTGTGTCAAGCACTCGCGTGACGCCTTGCCTTTGCACATGATTCGTAATCAGTGTTTCAATGCTGAATTCGTTTGCTGTGTGCTTTAGCTGCTTCTTGTTTCGTCGTGTATATATCTCCTTTATAAGGTTTTCTCCTCTGATTTCTGTCCATGGTTGATTTCCATCATCCTGCGAACATGACAACATTCCAGCAAGGAACAAGTTCAACCAGATCTTCTGTAGTTGTTTCCTGATCTCGAAGTACGAATCATGGATTCTCTCGTTGTCATCATCGTCCTCGCCAACACTCTCCATTTGCGTGTTGGTCTTCTTCAGATCCATTTGTACCAACATTCCCTTCAACCTGTACAAATTTGCGTCGGATTTATTTCTTTGGGGTCAGTTTGCAGTGTTCTGAAGCTCTCTCTCAACTTCGCCTTGGATTCGTTGGAGAATCGCTCAAAGCGGGGATAGGCAAACACCATTTCCTTGTTATTTTGTTGATTCAAGCCATTCTTCCAAGTCGAGAACCTGTAAGCGAGAACTAAGTCTGCTTGCAGGTTCTCTCTCTCTCTCTCTCGGAGTAGACCGTGCATTCCATCTTTCCTTCTCTCACGTTATGGATTCTGTTGGGCTAATGAGATTCGACATTTTGGTATTGTTTCTGCTTCAGACTCTATTCTCTCCCTCATTTAGACCTGCACAACCTCCTCTATATCTCAAGATTCATTTCTTATATTTCAACTGCATGAAAAGCCTTTCGGTCATCTTCGTGCCTCCATCTTTAGTCAATTCTTGCTCTAATTTTCAGTTTGTCCTCAGTAGTGTTTCTTGTCTTTCTGCATAGTGTTTGACTCCTCATTGAAATGAAGGTGATCTATGACATTATATCCTCCATAGAATGATGTTGGAAATTTTCTATAGCACAAGCGCTGCATATCATGTAACCCTGCTGAGGACGTTTCTGGAGACTTGTCATGGTTGTTTCAAATCAAACTTCTTGATTTGTCATTCTGGCAGAGATTTTTGGCTTGGTCTTGAAGAAAAGATACAGCCATATTCATGTCCATGTTGTTTACTTCACTGGATAAAAGATTGTTAAAGTCCAAAAATGCTTACAGTAGAGATAGAGTCGATGGAAAAAGATAGGGGCATTTTTGCCTAGAGCACAATTGAGCAAGCTTGGTCAAGTAGTTGCATGAAATAACAGTTTGTGTTCCATGATTGTTATTGCTTCAATGCATTGTGATTGTGTGCTTCTTCACCCCATGGTCACACAAGCAGAGTTTTCAGGACACCTATCTATATGTGTACAGACTCCGTGCATTCATTCCTGACAAGTTCTATACTCCACTTGTTGTCAGTTGTGCTTTGAAGGTCCTCCATCTACACCAAAAGAGATGATGGATTTGTGCCTGCTACTGCAACGGTACTGGGATAGATGTGAACATCAATCACTCCAGCAGCTGATTGTGCAAGAATAAAATGCCATAATTCAGCATGAACAACTGAGGTAGAACATCACAAGAAACACAACACAGTTGCAACAATTATCATTCTTCTTTACTGTTAGAATTGCATCTGATTGAAGCATGGAAGGTAATTGACAAACACTGGACTATAAAGCAAGGTAACCTTTTTTTGCTAGATAAGAAAAACGTTTTCTCATGGACTCACAAAACATGTTTTTCTGTATCATCATCTCCCAAGGTGGTGTGCTTTGATGATTGATCCATGATTGATCATGCGCTTTTGACTCAAAACACATTTTTACACCAGAGCTCCCTTCATGCTGTATGAACTGATATCGAAAAAATCACAAATTGTGCACCAGACAAACTCAAGGGCTATTGCAGGGATGCACTTTGTTTTGAAAAGTCGAAAGCCTGGTGATTTGAAAGGAATGCAGATCAGTAAAGAAGAAAAATGAAATCAAAGAGAAAAACATATGAGAATGAGGCTAGGATTGTGATTGAACATGCAATTTTCTCAAAGTGAAGAAGCAAAAGATATGGACCTATTACTGAACACCTGAGCATCATTCTCCTCTTTTGTTGTTGAAGCTGCAGTATTAATACGTACACAAAGTGCACAGGTTTTTCATCATTATATTTTGCCTTTCTCCCTTTTGACACAATCATGTAGCTTATCTTGAAGTCTTATTACAAACACAACTCCATAGTCTTTTGTCATAGATTTTAAGTCAGACAGTCTAGTACAGGAATCCATTATAAGCAACTGAAACCAAGAAGCTGCTAGATTGTATTTTGCTTGTGTCTCTCTCAAATTCAACTTTGTACTAATTTTCACTTTGTGGCTGATATTCCATCTAACTCTATGACTGCAATGATATTCCAAGCATTGAATTACAATTTTGTGAGCATTGCTGTTCTGATGGCAAAGAGCATAGTATTGTCTGTAGTTATTGACAATTACAAATAAGAAGAGTGTACACAACATATTTTTGCAAATCTGTTAACGCTCCCTATGTGAATGAATAGTCCAAATTCTTTCTAGCAGATGTTGGACTTGCAAATTTGCATGATTCAGAACTAAGTAGGTCATGTCCTCCATGTAAGTTTTCCCATGAAGAGGAGAAATTAGTTGTACAGATGTAAGCAACAAGTGGGCCAAGATTGCTAGTTGTCTTTCAGGACGAACTAACAATGATGTCAAAAACTTCTGGAGTACAAGACAAAAACACATTTGAAGAGCAATACAACATCCCAAGATGCCATCAGGGAGTACTGATGCATCTGCAGACAGATCTGATCTAAGCAAAGATCCTTTGCCATCAGACTTCAACGCATTTCACATATGAAGTCTGGCTTTTTCTCCCAATTTGCCTGCTTGTCCCCCACCTCAACCTTCACTGCTGCAAACTTTATGTTGAGGCAGAATGCAAACTTTTATGATGCAACTTATACTAGCTTTTTCTGTGAAGATCTCCAAGTTTTCCTGGATTCTGTTGGAGATCAGCAATTCCTAAAATGTTTGTCCAAAGGTAAAAAATGGAGGTACAATTGCAGAGATTCTATAGCACATGTAGGATTTGGGGAATGTGGTCATAGTGTATTCCTATAGTTACCATTATAACCCCACACCTCATCTCTTGTAACCATTAGACCAATTTTCAATTCCCATGTTTTTAGAATCAATTGTATTTTAGCATGGGTTAATGGGATAGCCCTAGTTTCTAAAGTTGAAGGCATGGACTATGATTATTATGTGAAAGGTGTCACGTACATTTCTTTAATGCCCCCACATCACAAACCTTGTTGCAAATATTCACACCTCCCTCTTAACATTCTTACATCACAAACTTCATGGGTCATGATTTGATAATAATAGTCATGTGAAATTTTTTCTTTATAGGTTCATATGGAATAAACATGGATGTCATTCATTTACTTGTATTGTTTGAACATCAATGTCATGTGCATTGTTTAAACATGAATGTCATGTGTTTATTCGTATTGTTTAAACATAAATGTTGTATGTTTATTCATGTTGTTTACAAATGAAACTCATGCACATGATTTCCATGTTTAAATAATGCACAACATTCATGTTTAAACATTATGAACCTATGAAATAATAAATTTTGCACAAATTTAAAACAAACACATGAAGTTTGTAAATTTGTGATGTACATGGTTTGTTATGATGATCAACCACCATTGGCAATGGTCAATTAGGAATTTGATTTTCATAAACAACCCTATTAACATTTGTAAATTTTCCATGTTGTCCATAGGAATGCATACCTAGGTCCAATATATCATCCACCAAATAGATGGGTGACCTCAAAATGAACTAATATGTTGGTTGGATCATTGCATATGGTGTTAAGTTAGTCCACATCCACTGAACCACCAATCCAAGCCTTAATTTGTTGTCATGTTGCTAACACTAATGGTAAAAAATCTTCCAATGATAGAACATTCTCCAACATATATGCAAATGGGTGCATTTGTGTTTACAAATATTACAAAATGTAGATCAACTCCCAATAAAATTACTTGGGGTTTAAAAGACCATGGCTAATGCCAACTTATGAAAGTTCCTAGCATGGTCATTTTGAAATGACCAAATATATTGGCCCAATCTTATGCAAATCCAACATCCCTATCAATGTGATATTGCTTAATAAGGTGCATCAATATCCTATATCACTAATGTGGGCAACAAATCAAAATGTTGTTGCCACAACATCATGGCACATGGAAGGACCCAACATTGTGGATCACATATTAATAAAAAAATGTTTAATCTTCCCCAACCATGTTATTCATACAGTTTAAACCCATAGTTGGATCACAATTATGAAACATTCTACCATTCTATTCCCTACCATACTAACCCCTATACAAAATTGGACGGTGAGATTTTTTTTTTGTTCATGCTATTGATGAAATAAATAAATTACATGAAATCCCCACCCATTTTATTTGTATCCAATAATATGAAAAAATCAAAATTTTGGATTGTCCATTGCTTGTAGAGATAAATTGACCATCCCTATTATGTGTGGTGTTATCCACATAATTACTAAAGATCATAATCTTAGATTAAAGACCTTGGGGAACAATCCTTTTATAATGAATTAAATATTCCATCTAGTTATTTTATTAAAAATTGGTGCATTTTCCTATAATTGCATTGAAAAGTTTACAATTAAGAACAAATTTCAACTATTTCTTTTTAATTTAAAAAAATAATAATAATTCTCCCCACAAATAAACTGCTAGAAGATACATATTTGGCTTCATAATGTGGAAGGTCAAAACAATGGCATTGAAAAATGTTCTTGTTTCTTGTTTTTCCTCTTTTTTTCCTGCATGGTTCCTTGTTTTAATTTATCATTGTTTATCCCAAATGTCAAAATTAAAGTGCACCTTTTCATGTCCATGTATAATGTGTACATGGAAAGGTGAACATAGTGGTCTTTTGCTTTTATTCGTCCATGTGTGTTGGTAGGTGTCACAACCTTAGCCTTGGGCTCGTGACCAAAGCAAGGGTTGGCAAGAGTGCTGGACAAAAAGGAGGCCCAAAAGACATATCTTATAACCCCGAGAGTGTAAAAAAATGTGAAAGAATGAACCCTCGCACTCCCAAGGCAACTCCCACTTAAGGAATTGGAGTCTTGATGGATTCCTGAATCTTTAGAGGGCAATTGCAAGGGTCAAAACCCATCGAATTAAAGAGTTTTTTATATCATTGGAAATCTATTGAAATGTAAATGTCTAAAATGGGTTCACATGACCCATTTGGATATCTAAAACACAAGTTATGGCCAAAAGAAAGGCCAGAAGTCAAATTGGCAATTTAACTCCCGACCACTAAAAGTCCGGAATTGACCCGATCCCCTTGTGTGCAGGTGGTGCGTGACATACCGTTGAAAAGATCTTGACAAAGGCTACAACTTTGCTTTAAACCTCATTTCAATCGAAGGTTTGCACATAAAGTTATGGGGCCCCAAAGTTGTGGGAGTCCCAACTTTGAAAATTTTAGGACTCCCATTTGGGAATCCCAGGACAAAATGTCATTTAGATGTGGGCCTCATGGAGAGGCACAAAGCATACTATAAAAAGAAAGGTGGTGGCTTTCCCCAAGTCTAAGCCATGGTGAGTCTTGTGAGTCTAAATTTGCCCATGGCTTATCCTAGCACCAAAAGTGCTCAAACTATGCACTAACCAACTTGTTATTTGGTTTTATGCAAGTTCATGTGAGTGATTAAGTTGTTTTTCATTCTTCCTCATCCTATTATGGAGCTCTAACACGCTTTTCTACCCCCAAAGTGCTACGAGCCAAAGAACGTGCCCCAACTCCTTGCTCTTCTGTTGGTTTCACTTCAGACTCACATTTGAGTCTATCAAGGAGCTTGGGAGCGCGTTAGTAGGGGAAATTAATAAGGTAATTAGGTTTGAATTTTTGCATAAAAACATTCAATGCTTTCATCCATAAACTTTATGGGTTAATAACATCATCCACATCATTATATGAAATTCATCCATGTGAATAAACATTAATCTAGTTGTAATCATTCATCCTTTGACATATTTATCCATGTAGATTGATTATTTTCATTTTAAGCTCTAGGTTCAAGCTTTAGGCTCATGTGTAAGCCATCCTTGCCGAACATGTATAGTGTACTATGGTATAACCTATTGGTCAATTGGGATTAACTTGGATTACAATGTTTAGTTTGGTTAACCCCCAAGCCTTCTTCAACCCTCCCATTGATGTCAAAATATAATACAAACATGGTTCTATATTGGCATCGATCATTTTAAAACCTTCCATTGCCACTTTGCCCAACATCAAAAGTTGCATATTTGAATCTAACAAAATCGGGGTTGATATCACTGTTCCAATGCCCCCCTCAATGGACAACCTTGTTTTCATTGTATACCACCACTACATTGAAAATAATTCCACCTGATCAATGGTTGGATGGGTTGAAAGTTTATGAAATTTGGCTACATCCACATGCCAAAATGGTGCCTTCACAAAGCTTGGTCAATTTGTCTTCGTCAAACCAAGGGGAATAGTACTCAACGAATCTCCATCAAACATAACCACCATCCTTTACATTCCCCCATATTGACATAATGTAATAACTAGGTGAAAAAAGTTGGTCAATTAAATTCTAATATTGTCAATGTTTTAGCAAAAAACAATGGCATTGAATACACCATTGCCACCACCCTAACAAAATACTTGGTGCCCTTGTTCCAAAAGTGGAGTTGGGCATTTGCTTTGACATCATTGGTACCCTACTATAAGTCAATACTTCCATAGGATTGAGAACCATGTTCATCAACACAAGTGATTAAGGCAAATGTGCTTGATGTTGAACCTACCTAGGTTGAGGTTCCAACCTTTTGTCAACACCTTATGGTTTCAATGCTCAAACATTCATTCCCACTATAATTGGTACAAATGTTGAAAATCAAACAAGATTTTCAACACATGTTGCTTGAAATTTATAATTTCCTTTCACATCAACCATATTTTCGTCTAGTGTAAAATTTCCTACAAACCCCATTCAACAAAAATATCCCAAACTTGGATTTGAATTTAAAAAGGTGGATTCATCTTGTTCCTTGGGACTATTCAAACCCAATGTGGGTTTCCTTTGGGCAATCGTACTTATCATTAGCATTTCCAAACATCCAAATCTTACCTAGATAGTTTTGCCTTGTCCTTGATTTGACTTGGCAATTGCGCCCTTGCTTGAAACATTCTTTGTTCAAATGTTTTTGTCATCACCATTTCGCCATGGATTTCCATTGTTGGATTAGGATTAATTCAAGCAACTTGGACAACTTTCTGAAAAAATCCACAATAAGGTTGAATATTGGCATATGACCATGGGATCCAAACATGTTAATAAAAGTCACATGTGCCCCCTTAAACTTATGTTTTTTCATTGTTTTTCAAGAATATTTTTGGAACTTTTCAATATATCATTTTTTTTAAAAACTAAATCTTCAAAGTTTTGTTAATATTATTATGTTAAGGTTTATATTAAAAATTTACCAAAACTATGTCATTTTTAAAAATTGAAATTGTGTTTTGTGTGTTTTTACTATTTAATTATTGTTTTAAAACATTGGTTACATAACATAAATGTGTTTTTATGTATTTTTTATTCATTAAATTGATTTTAACTTTTTTAATATGTATACAAATATATTAAAATAACATTGTGTAAAAATAAGTTTATTTGTATTTTTTTTTTCCTTTACAATTTGAAATACACAAAATTAAGCAATGGTTACAACTACCTGTTAGTGGGATTACACCCCATGTTCACTAGTATAAATGCTAACATTAGTGGTTACATTACTAGCACTCTCATTTCTATTGTTATTCCCCTTCTATTGATTGAATTTTGCTATTGGGAGTTCTCATAATTGTACTTGAAGTTGAAGTAAAACTTGAGGCCACAATACCTTTAATGATCGAAAAATAATTGGATGACCAAAGCAATTACCACTCTTCAATTTCTACTTTTGAACAAGCAACCTTAAACTCATGATGTCATCCATTATTGGCCCTTCAAAATAATGAAACAATCCCTTCCATGCCATGAAAGGTGTGAATAGTTGAGGATTACACATTTGCACCACCTATTGAAATCATGGATGAAATCATTTAATTTGATGGTGCCAATCGCCCACAAATATTAATGGGACCCTTTGGTGACTCCATATATATTGTCCATGTCCCACAACAATGGCGTGATGGGTTGGATCAAACTTGTATCAAAATTTGAATGCAAATGATCTCCTTCAAATGTTGATGACAATGGTGTTGATGATTTAAATCGCACCTCTACTTGGTAACCCCACTAGTGTTGCTTGAAATGTTCCTTGTTCCGAAAACCTATCGCACATCCATGGTGAATCCTAACCTTAAATCTTATTTTCCAACTTTAATTTCCAATGGATGTTGAACATGTGGACTTAATTTAACCCAAATGTAGGGCACTACACCCACCAAGAAGGTTTCATAAAACTAAACAAACGTCGGGCTTGTTGTGAACATAATAATTGTGATCTACCAACTCGATGTCACCACCACAAATAATCGATGAAACATTCTAGTAATCAAATCTAGGTATGTCTACAACAATGCCAAAACAAATTGCACATTAACCTTTTTCACTAATTCCCACTTTATGGAATTTTTTGCACTTTTAAGGTTTTGTGGTTTAATGAAGAAAATGCTCAAGTTTTGCTTGGTTAACACATGCCACTTGTGTTTTGCAAACTCGTTACAAGATCCAACAATGTGAACATGCAATATTTGAAACTTGTGTACTATAAACTCATTATGAAACAACAAGCACAACCAGTTAAACCTATATATCCCACACCTATACCCTTGCAAATGTGTAAAAAATTAAGGTGGAAAGCATACACCTCCTAACACAACAAAAAGTGAAAATGAACTTTTTCATAAAACACAAATTTTCATTTTTGTAATTTTCAATTGAAAATTATGATTAAAATTCAAAAGTTGATGCCATAATGTTCCATGGGTGTTGGGGGTATGACATTTTACCACTTATGGGTTATAGAAATGAATGTTTATTAACACAAGTCTCCAACGATCAAAATATGTCAAAAATTGATACCACACACACATCACTTCTAGCACTTGTGAAGATCCTTTTAAAACCTTGCATCTCCAACTAAACTTAAACTTTCCATATGCATAGACTTCCTTTCCAAGACTTTGATGGCATAAGTAACACCCAAATACAACTTCATATGCCAAATATATGAATTTTGGAAAAAAAAAAATGACCAATCAATTCCAACATTAATTTGGAAATTAATTAATTTTCTTTTATTCTCTAGTCACATGCCATGAAATATTTGAATTTTAAAAAAAACATTTATCCTCATTTGGTCACTAGACTTTGTTCAACTACCATCTTAAATTTTAAAAATAAATGGACAAAAAAATCACATCCAAATATGGATGAAAAGTGCTTTCACATTGATGATTTTTAAAATTAAAATGAAAAGGTTGCCACATGGCAAGTTCAAATTGGTGTCAAACTTGTCCCCTCCTAAACTTGAATTGAAAAAAAATGAAAAAAAAGAGGTTTGGATTGGACCTCCCTTCTTGAGCAGATTTGTGATTACTAAATAAGATTCCCTTATAAGTACCAAGTAGAGGGGGGGAAAATAAAATAAAATAGAAAGAGTAAGATAAAAAAAGGCAATGTATGATAACAACATGGCCATCCTTCCTTTTGTATTTTTTTTGCAATTTACACTCTAGGGTACCCACACCCAATTTGAGTTCAACTCCCCCAAAAAAAAATTTTAAAAATACCAAATTTGATGTTAAAAAGTCCAACTTCAATGGGTGAACTCTTTTAGCACCCAAAAAAAAAGACCAAAAAGTGCTTCTCAACTATAATTTTCACCAATTGCAAATTCAAAACAATCCTAAACACACACACTACACAAAATAAAACTACACAATACTTGCCATGAATACACTCATGTGCAAAACATAACACAAAAAGAATGCTTAACAAAAAAATGAATCTAAATATAACACAAAACAACTAGATCAAGCTCTTGGTTATTCAAAATACCATTCACTTGCAAAACACTTGCAAATTCAAGTCCCAAACACATAAGAAAATTCATATAACAATGTGTGCACCAACAAAACTTGCATACGTACAGCCCCAAAAAAAACTTGAATTTTTTTTTTTTTTAAATCACCAAAATTGAAACCACAGCTTCTGTATTTTATGCCCAATCCACAAAAAGATCTTGAATTTAATTTACACATGAACTGATTTCAAATTAAAACTCACTTAATTGAACAACTAAAGTAACACTCCAATCAAAAACTTGGAACCTCAAATCCCAAAACCCTAAAAAAAACAATTAAAACAATCGACCATCTCCTTGCACGACTTGCTTCATGCTTATTAGTGATGGGTTTAGGTCCTTGGTTTTGTGTTTTCTCCTCTTAGGGCTCCCCATTGGGAGTTGTGCATTTTGGGGTGTGATCTTTTGTTTGAACTTGGGTCCTTTCTTTTTTCTTCTCTTGTTCCCTTGTCAGTTGTTTTTCCTTTATTTATTTATTTATTTAAACCTCTAAAATCCGAAAAACAAAAAACAGTCAGTTTCGAGGGGATGAAAGTGGGTACGGCTGAGCAGAACATATCGGGGATGTGGACTAGGCTCAAGACCTGGTTTTGGGATCTGAGTTAGGTCAAGACGAGGAAGACGACCATGGGAAGCGCAGCGATGGCGACGAGCTCGCACACCATCCTCAGCAGCGTCGTCGCGCATTTGTAAGGAACGTCGATATGGCGGGGAATAATAAGGCCGTAGGAAGCAATCCGGAGGAGTCGGATGGAGGTCTAATGTCCATGGGAAGGGGTGGTGGAGTCGAAAGCTTGTCGAGGAAAGCTCAGAAAGCTCTGGCGCTGGAGAAGCGGCACGCGTTTTGGGAGACACAGCCGGTTGGTCAGTATAAAGAGGGGGAGAAAGGGGAACAGCAAGTGGATGGGCCCATTGAAGCGCCGCAGCCGCTCTCGGAGGTTAGACAGGAGCCGTATAACTTGCCTAGCAACTATGAGTGGTGCACTTGCGACATAACAGACGAGAAAGTCATGAAGGAAGTGTATACTTTGCTCACCAATAACTATGTGGAGGACGATGACAACATGTTTCGGTTTGATTACTCTGTTGAGTTTCTGAGATGGGCTCTTAATCCTCCTGGTTACTTCCCGGACTGGCATATAGGTGTGCGGGCCAAGGGATCCAAGAAATTGGTGGCATTTATCACTGGAGTGCCGGCGCACATCCGGGCGCATGATAAAATTGTCTTGATGGCGGAGATCAACTTCTTGTGCGTTCACAAGAAGCTGCGGTCCAAGAGGCTTGCGCCCGTGATGATCAAGGAGGTCACCCGGCGTGTGCACTTGCAGGATATATGGCAGGCGGCGTATACGGCAGGGGTTGTGTTGCCTACGCCGATTGCCACATGTCAGTATTGGCATAGGTCTTTGAATCCTAAGAAACTCATCGATGTGGGATTTTCGAGGCTCGCTCCTCGCATGACGATGAGCAGGACGATCAAGCTTTATCGGCTTCCTGAAGACCCGGTGACGCCAGGTTTTAGGGCTATGGAGAGACGGGATGTGCCGGAGGTGACTCGGCTTTTACAGGGCTATCTTGCGCAGTTCACCGTTGCTCCGCATCTGGTAGACGACGACGTTGAGTATCTTCTTCTTCCCATTGAGAATGTGGTGAACAGCTATGTGGTTGAGAACCCTGATTCTCATGAGATCACAGACTTTTGCAGCTTTTACACTCTTCCATCTACAATCATTGGCAATGAGAATTACTCTTTACTCAAGGCTGCTTATTCATACTACAATGTTGCCACCGGGACTCCACTTCTTCAGCTCATGAATGATGCACTAATCATGGCGAAATCAAAAGACTATGATGTTTTCAATGCCTTGGACATCATGCAGAACGAGTCTTTCCTCAAGGAATTGAAATTTGGTCCAGGCGATGGCCATCTCCACTATTATCTCTACAACTACCGCCTCAAAGCTCCCCTAAGGCCTGCAGAATTAGGGCTTGTCCTTCTATAGCTGTGTTTATGTAATGTCTCCATCTCATGCATTGCTCTTTCAAAGCTTCTGCTCTTAGGGTTTAAATTGCAGAGATGACTCTGTTTTTTCATCCTTTTGGCTTTATTTGGCACACATATTGTGGGAAAAAGAAGTCCGTATTGGACAAAAGTCCACTCAGGGTTTGGTAGATTACAAACAGACAGAGAGCTAGGCAGTGCCTATACCTTGCTCTGGTGGCTCTCTTTTTCTGTATGTTTCTTACAGCATTAGGTTTGAATATAAGAATTTCGTAGATTCCATGCAGAGCTCCAAAACCCCAGATTTCCACCACTGGCCAAATTTGGATTATAAGGTTTGATTTATGTGACTCTCTCTGGTTGTGTAAGGTTTCATTTCTCAAACTTTTAACAAAGGTCACCATCTTTACAGCTGGTAAGTTCTGAAAATAGGACAGCAGACCCTAGTGTTTTTCATTGCTCAGACTCATATCCTCTGTAGTGGTGGCAGACTTTAAAGCTAGTTCTAGGGTGTATGTGGAGATTACTGGCGCACAGGTAAGCTTTGGAAATGTGTTGTATGCTAAATGAAAAATTGCCCTCTGGGTGCATGTACAGTCTGATTTGTCCTGCTAAGCCCAGTGGGTTCTATGATGTGTCTGAGCAGAGGTGCCAATGCTGAGAAGTGTTTGGGTTGTTTCATTTAGCTTTTGACTCCTACCAGTGCTATGGGAGGACTATCTGTTAACACCAGTAACCACCTCTCTGAAGAGACCCTCACGTCTAGGCAGGCATGAGAGCTTGAAGGTCAGAAAATTCATATGACAGGGTCCTAAGATAGGTGTTCCTAAACTAGATGTAGCCTTGATCAAAGATTGAGATTTTATATGGATGTTGTGTACAGAGGGAGAACCTCAATGTTTAGCTACTAACACCAAAACATTCTGAAGTTCTGTCAGTAGATTCTGGTAATCTTTTCTTTGTGCTATAACATAATATGATTTGGCCTTAAAGCAAATGGACCTTCTTCAAAGTGAAGGGCCCCTCATGGTAGATCTGACATTTTCTGTATCTCACTCATTCATGTTCATATTTTATTTGCCTTGCAGTAATTTACTAGGCATCCCATCTGATGTGTTCTGTTACTGCTTTCAAACTCAAGGTATATGATTCTGGAAGTCATAACAGCCATGCAATAAGTTATTAGATTGATTGATTGATAGGAAAGCTGGATGGCTGCTTTCTGTGTGTCTGCTCTGTGACCAGTGTATATGAACAACTAGTTCTGGAGAAACATACATGTGGTTGGAGGGCCTGGCAACTACTTTTGATCAGGTAGATACCAGGTACCATTTGTGTGATTTCAAGAAGAAGACCATCTAAATTGTATTGTTTCAGTAGTTTCTCTTTCAATGATCTGGTAAATTGTGAAGTCCTTGATATTAAGAACCAAGAACCCATAGGGTCTCAGAAATGCGGAGAATACAACATTCAAGCCAATGGGTTCTTTGGTATTGTCCCACCTCGGTTCTGATTGTTTGGTTGTAGGGCACTGTCACACTAACCACAGCAATGGAAAGGGTGGGTGTTTATTCATGAGATGTGATGTCCTTTGGGATCTGTGTCCCCCTCTTCCACTCTTCTCTATGACCACTCACTACTTGGTGGTGTCTTTTCCTTCACTCCCTGTATCTAGGTTGTTTCTCATCTCTTTCAGCCTTAGGTTCCCATACACATCTAAGCAAGTAGTTCCTAATCAGACAAGCTCTGTGCCAGATTAGGGATTTCTTGTCAGGTGGTTCATGCATGTGGGATTGTACCTGTTAAACATTAGAAGCTGAGAATTAGAGACACAGATCAAGAATGGTGGAATTTAACCCTGGTATTGGCAGCACAGAAGGGAATGTGGAGGAATCTATATCTGGGGAGGGAGGCTTGATGTCAATGGGACAGGGAGGGACAAAAACCTTGACCAGAAGACCTCAAACAGCTCTGACCATAGACAAGCAGCACATGTTCTGGGAGACACAGCCAGTCAGGCATTATAAGGATGGAGAAAACCAGGAGCAAATGGAAGGGGCAATTGATGTGCCCGAGCAGATTTCTGATATCAAACAAGAGCCTTACAATCTTCCTAGCAACTATGAATGGTGTGTGTGTGATGTAACCAATGACCGTATCATGAAAGAAGTCTATGCTCTCCTAAGCAACAACTACGTTGAAGATGATGACAACATGTTTCGCTTTGATTATTCTGTTCAGTTTCTCAGGTGGGCTCTCCAACCCCCTGGATATTTCCCTGACTGGCATATAGGTGTTCGGGCAAAGGCATCCAAGAAATTGGTAGCATTCATCACAGGAATACCAGCAAGGATCCATGTTCGTGGCAAGCCTGTCTTCATGGCAGAAATCAACTTTTTGTGCATACATAAGAAGCTTCGCGCAAAGAGACTGGCACCTGTAATGATCAAAGAGGTCACCAGGCGTGTACACTTGGAAAACATTTGGCAGGCCACATACACTGCAGGAGTGGTGCTTCCTGTCCCCATAGCTACTTGCCAATATTGGCATAGATCTCTGAATCCCAAGAAACTCATTGATGTTGGATTCTCACGGCTTGCACCCTGCATGACAATGAGCCGGACTGTTAAGCTTTACCGCCTCCCAGAGGAGACTTTGACCCCAGGGTTCAGAGCTATGGAGAAACAGGATGTACCAGCAGTGACACAGCTTTTGCAGGGTTATCTCTCACAGTTTGTCATTGCTCCTGACTTCTCAGAGGCAGATATTGAATATCTTCTTCTGCCCATCAAGAATGTTGTGAATAGCTATGTGATTGAGAACCCTGAGTCTCACATCATCACAGATTTCTGCAGCTTCTACACTCTACCATCCACCATCATTGACAGCATGAATCACACACAACTCAAGGCTGCATATTTGTACTACAATGTGGCCACTGTAACTCCACTTGTTCAGCTCATGAATGACATTCTCATCATTGCAAAACTGAGCAATTATGATGTCTTCAATGCATTGGACATCATGCACAATGAGTCTTTCCTCAAAGATTTAAAATTTGGACCAGGAGATGGTCATCTTCACTACTACCTTTATAACTACAGCCTCAGTGCTCCAGTGAAACCTCTAGAATTAGGGCTCGTTCTTCTATAGCAGCACCTGAACCTGTTGAGCTTCCTAGTTTCCACCTGATCACAATTCAATGCCATTTGACTACTGTAGACCACTTGCAGAATAGCCAAGACCTTGAAACTGGACTAGACAAACTGTACTAGAAACAGAGCTTACTTCTGTAAGATCCCAGGGTAACACAACCATGATTCAAAGTTTCAAGTTCACAGTAATTGTCCACCATCTAACAATCTAGAAACAACTTATCGATCAAAACTACCTGCTTGCAGCTGACACAATTCTATCGGTGCATCACAATCAGGCACAATACAATTAGCAAAATGTGACCAGGGATGAAAAAATTTGTCACATTGAAAAAATTCTTTCTCTTCCATCTACCACTTGTTGATGGAGTGTATTTTCACACAAAAAAGAAAATGATGCAGTGCTGCAAATCAGTGTCTCACTTCTAGTAATGCCAATCTAGCAGAAAGTAACAAGTGGGTGAAATCCAGTGAGATGTTGCTTCACATTTTGTATTACGCGTGCAGACTCTGCTCATATGCTGTCCACCCTGCCTTCCGATACTCCCTAGCTGCAGCGGCTGAATCTTTGGCCTTTATTATTCCACGCCCAACAATAATCACATCACTGCCTCTCTCACCAATGACCTGCATAAACAAAACCATAAAATCAAATAGAGGAAGCTGCAAACAAACAAGTGCAGCACAAGGGAAGTGAACACAACCAAAGTTGCAAAACTTCACATAGCAGCGAATCTTCACCCTGTGTCTACCCATGGTTGGGGCCTGAAAGAGAGCCAACAAAAAAGGAAAAAAATTTGCATCACATAAGCTTCCACACTGACAGGAAATGAGACCCTACTGAATCTGGTGAGTTGTACTGCTGGCCCAGCGCATCCCCACCTCCCCCAAGTTGTACACCGGGAGTCATGTGTAACAATGATGGGTTCCCTGGTCCCCCAACCCAGGCTGCTGGATTGGTAGAAATGAAGCCAATTACAAAATCTGGGTGATCTGCCGCAATTTTAGCTGCTGCAGCAGTGTAGTTGCCAGTTGCAAGACTTCCAGCAGAGCTCATCTCTGCCAGCAACAGAAGGCCACGCCCCTGAGGTAAACCCTGTTCACAAAAAGGCCCATGGTCAACACACACAGCCCAGTATCAAACTCTGTCTATGTGAATTCATTGTGCATTATCCCAGCTTCATAAAAACCATTTAAAGCCCAGAAGAGTCCAAGATTAGAGTGATAGTTTTGCCAACAAAACTATGGCATTCTGCTTTACATCACATAGTCTAGGAGGTACAGTGTAATGTTCCTGTCACACTGAGTAAGACAAGACCATTTGAACCAAGTAAAGCATTTACTCAGCAAGAGGAAGTTAGCATAAACCTGAGTGAAACTCACACATTCATCAACACTCTTGATACTCTTGCTTTGACATCATATAGCTGTGTAGTGTAGTACACCAGTGTGCAAAATCTGAAATAAGTGAAGTCAACAGGGGAGGACTCTGAAGGAGCTGACCTTCAATTTGAGGCCATCTACTATGCCAGGACCAGAGACAACATGTGCATTTACAATGTCTGCCCACTCCACTATCTTAAAAATGCCCCTGCCATACCATCCCAGTTTCCGATATCCATAGCCAAAGCTCATCAGCACAAACTCAGAGCATATCCATAGCAACAGTTGCTGTTGCAACTCTCAGAAGGAAAAAGCACTGCAAAAAGATCAAACTGTTTTATCACATAAACTGCTCCGAAAAAAAATTTCAGGGAGGTGCAGAAGAATGAGAAAGCCCCACCCTTCATACTGCATTGCAACTGTATTCCCAATATCAGCAAATTTTCGGTCCTCAAAAATGAGAAAGTCATGCTTATCCGCAATCTGTACCCAACAAGCAGATCCTCCAAACAAATCCAATCAGTAGTTGTCAACATGAACAGCTGGGAAGTCCTTTGGATAGACTTCTGTCTGTAAGAGAAACCTAGACACCCTGAACCCCAGGTTGCTTTCCAAGACAAAGGAGATGAAGAAGACAAGAAGTCACCTTGCGAAGCTTGGCTCCAAAATCAGCCGTGAAGTCTGGCAGAATGTCCACATGTGTCTTCAACAAGCAAATCTCTGGACCTACCTGCACATACTCTTCTTCTTCCTCACATCAGTCTACTGCCCCCATAGCTAGACTGACGCACAGGAAACTATCTCTCTGGCACATCACATGGAGAGGCCCAAAGAGTCTGAACCAATTTCAACTTCAGGAATGAACACATCTGCTGCTTAGTCTGCAAGGAGGGATATGGAACTTGCAATCTTACAGAATCCGCTAAGCTGAGAAGAGCTTGGGCGGTGCTGACATCGGCAGCAACAGACAGATTCGTTTGCTTCCGTTGCATCAACTCCAACAGCTTCTTGCCGGTGGGATTCTGCGACAACGCCGCTCTGTCTCCATACGGAATTCTTCGGCTCGGAAGACTCTTGGGAATGGAATTTGCCGTCACTGAGAGTCCTCCTCCTGTCTTCACCGATGTCTGATTCTCTGCAAGAAACTGCCGGACGGAATTGGCGACTTCCTTCGCGACTTTGCCATGCCTCACCAGGACGTCAACAATGTATGTGAGCTTGAGAGTGGCATGGAGCTTCAGTCCATTCTTCTGTAAAGTCTGGGGCCCTCCTTGCTCTCTATCTATCAACACCACCACATCGGTGACCTTCAACCCCACAGCATTCAACGGCTCCACGGTCTCAAGCACTGACGCTCCACTGGTAACCAAATCTTCGATCACCAAGCACGACTGGCCGGGCTGAAAAGCACCCTCGATGGCCTTCTTGGTACCGTATTCCTTCACCTCCTTGCGCCGCATCACCATGGGCACATTATGCTGAAGCGAAATGCAAGTCGCAATAGGCAGCGCAGTGTAAGGAACTCCACAAATCACATCGCACTTCACGGATGCTACCGCCGCCCACACTGCCTCTGCAACTTCTTTGAGCAAACTTGGGTACGACACGATCACCCTCAAGTCGATGTAAATCGGCGACGAGATCCCACTTTTTAGCTTGAAATTACCAAATTTCACAGCTTCCACTTCATGCAACGCAAGCACCAGATTCTCCGCCGACTCTGCCATCGCCACAACCACCTTCACTCGACCGGATCGTCGCAGAAATCTCTAATCTCCCTTCCACAACCAACGCGTGTTGTTGAGCTCGGAGCTTTCAACCCGCCACCACAAAACCCCAGAACCCAAAAAATACGCTTCGATCGTGTGCGCGCTGCCCACCCCACCCCGCGACCCCCACTGCCCCGACCAAAAAATACCAAACGAAACCACCCCCAAAAAAAAAATAAAAATTTAAAGCAAAATAGGAAACCCCAATCGTGGAATATTAAATGCTTTGGTACTTGTGCCCCCCCTTCGAACCGTACAAGATGATCGCCCATCATAAGGCTCCCCAATTCAATCTTTCTTCGAACAGTACAAGATGATCGCCCATCATACGGCTCTCCAATTCAACCTTTCTTCGAACCGTTAAAAATGATCGCCCATCATACATACGGCTCTCCAATTCAACCTTTCTTCGGATTTGATTTCGTCACTAGGTTTTGGCTTGTATTGATAGTGATCGGCTTCCAAGTCGCTTAAGTAACATAAAGGAAGTCTCGCTCTTCCTTCATAGAGCCAATAATGAATGTGGGGTGAGGGAGGGTGGGTGAAAAAAATATAAATTTTTTTCACGTACTTGTGTTAGATAATAAGTTGGGACGTGTCGGTTTGGGGTACGGTTTGTTTTGCAATGAAAGAATCCAAATTCTCCCAATTCCACCAAGTTTTTTCTTTGGAAGTCTACATGGTCACATGAGGAGATACCAAAGGAGCATGATTGGACATTTTCTTTTTTTTAAAAGCATTTCCTTGCTTGTTAATGTTTGCCCTTGGTTTTCATGCTACAAGAAACAATAGGAGTCTTTTGTCCAAAGCCTACTTAATGCCCCTCCTCCACCTATTTCTCCTTTTATAATCATGCCTTTTCAACAATCCTCACATTTTGCTTGTCACATTGTTATCTTTGTTTCATTGTTTTGTTTTTTTTTTGGTGGCCGGCCCTAGGTGTCCATATCAATGTTTTCTTAATGAAAGATTCACTTTTGTGAATGTTGTCGGCAAAATTTGAAGTATTGTACAAAAACAAGTTTCCTTGTTGCAATGATGAAAGTTGTAGAACTATGAAGAATTGTTTTGGTGGAATGGTACATGATGATGCCCTTTTTCACTTTGTCGTGTGTTCCTATGTTGACATTTCAACTATAGTTGTCGCCACACATACCAAACATGAAAATACCTTAAATGATACACCATGTCCAAATTAAAAGGGTCACTCACTAACAATGAAAACAAGAATTCAAGCCCAACACTTCCACACAACAAAATGCAAAAATTAACATCATGCACAAAATAAAATAAAACTTGCATACAATAATAGAATGTGTTGAAATTTCAAATCATCAAAAGTGATTTCAAATCACACAAACTAGGATTATATTTCATCCACATAATATCTCAAACTATTTTCACAACTGAACTAATTTGAGATAAAAACCCAACCAACTAATTTAACCCAATTTATCTTTAAATAACTGAAACTCTTAACCGAACAACTAAACTAACACACCTAACAATTCTTATGCATTCTAATGTCAACACCTACAACTATTCTTATCACCACACGTACCCAACATAACATGAAAATACCCAAAATGGTACACCATGTCTTAATTGACCCCCTATTTGGGGTTAAGGTCCCCATGAGCCATATAGCCATGTTGAACTATTTAATGGAAATTCACCACATGGATGAACACTTTGATTTTGAAGTGAAAGGACTAGTAGGTTGGATGCAAATATGAACCTTAACGTTAGTTGTTTAACTACAATCCATCAAATTCCTAGCTCAATATGAATCACCATGAGCAAAAGCCTTAAGGTTAATCCTATTGTCTCACCTTAAGAACCTAGGTTTACTTGGTGCACTAAATGCAAAATCATTTGTTAATTGGCACTTCTTCTAAAGGTGGCATAAGACATCCCATATGCCAACCTTGTGAACATTAATCACGAATCAACATAATGACAGTTCTTGAAAATTACCCACATAACATACATCATAAGCCAATTGGAACCGCCATTCGTGATGGGTCAATTTGGCCATCCACATTACGAAAATGACAGTGCATAATTATGCACATATATGATCCTTCCATGTCTAACCATCTTAGCCTTTCAATAATAACACTCCAAAAGGTAAAACCCTTTACACATTAAGAATAACACGTTTATAATCACATTCAAAATAATTAATGTTGTCTATTGTAAATACACATAATCCCCTGGTTCAAATTTATGGATCCAAAACTAATGAACACCTCCATGAATAGTGACATAATGCAACAAATTCCAATGTCGGATAGTTGCCAAACTTTCCATAGCCATGGGCATAACACATTCAAACAAAATAATTCGTTGCTCACATGTTTGAATCCACACATCAAAATCATCCAAATTCATTATCACCATCACATCTCATCATATTGAAGCTAGTAGATCAAGTTTGTAACCAAATGGTAAAAAATATGGTGAAAAAGATGAAAGAAAGGTTTACTGATTAGATTTACACCCCATAATTAGCCATGGCTATTACAAGTCCCAACTTCAAATATGACCTTTTTGAACTCTATATTTCTACAAACCTTGCTTCATCATATACAAGATTTGTTCAATTAATATGTTTGCTTCAAGATGATTTCATGAAATAATATGATAATCAATCAATGCCTTTTCACACAACTATTATAATTTCCCATAAAATTCCATATCTTGGTCAATGAATACTTCAACTATAACCCCAAATCTACTAAACACCATGTCCAAAAATGCATAGGTAACATTACAATCCAACAATGGCACCAACTCTAGCCACTTTGAGAAATGTTCGATCATAATTAATACATTTTAGTTATGTTGGATGGTCAAACCAAGTGGATCAACAAAATCCAAACTCCATTAGTCTCCAAGCCCCATGATGGGCAATGGCAGAAAATAAAATGTAGGTGTGTTGAATAATGTTCACAATTAATCACACACCGAACACTAAAAAACAAATTGTTGAACTTGAAGTTGCATCTCTTGTTGCCAATATTGTGTTTGGAGCAAAATATAGGTCCACTTGAACTACAAAATGGCCTCATGCACATGCTTCACAAGGTTCTTCTATTGATGGGCGAAGCACAACTTATATTCATCCATCTACCCACACCCATAGGAGGGAATTACCTTTTCACTTGAACTACACGTTGTGCACAACTTGGTCTCGCTCCTTGGGTGTTAATTTAACCAAAATTCCACATGCTTGCATATATGCAATAATAGGTGCATCCACATGTAAGTCCAAGGCACCATCACCTTTTTGTTCAATATGCACATCATGGGAAACCTATCATCCTTATTAATCTAAAATACATCCCCATAACATCCAAGCATGGTACATAAGTATGTTGAAATGTGCCACCCTTACTACCTCCAAATTCATGTCTCCATGCCAAGAAGCCTTAATGATATCCTCCTCAATGGAACTTGGATTTTAATTTAACCCAGTATCATCTCAATTAACCCTACAAGCCTTGTGAATAATATCAAAATCATACTCTTGAAGGATAAATGCCCACATGGCTAACATTCCCATGAATCGATTTGATTCCATAAAATATTTAAATGGCTCGTGATTGATAACCAAAGTGAATGGGCTACCATAAAAAACATTGGAATGATGACACAACCCAAATAATTGCAAAACATTCCCCCTCATAAAAATTTAATTTAGCCTTCATCTTCTTGTTAGACCTATTGGGATATGCCACCACAAACTTTTCACCATCATCATCAAGTTAAATAAGCATAGCTCCCAACCCTAAAATGCTCTGATTGATGTGTAATTGGAACATTCATCTTCAAATGGGTTACCTCAAAATATGTATTGATGTGTTTAACCTTTAATCCTAAAAGGTTTGTTCTTGTGTTTCACCCCATATGTAATCCTAATTAGTTTTGGTCAATTGGGTGAAAGGTTTAATGATGTTACTAAACCATTTAAAAAACCTTCGATAATAACTACACAAGCCTAAGAAAGTTTGTAACTTATTAACATCCATTAATTGGGGAGCCTATGAGATCGCCTCAACCTTGGCCCTCTGAACCCCCAATCCACCTAAATAAATCATGTGACCCATGTATTCAACCTAAGTTATGAAAAAATCAACATTTGCTTGGATGAAACATAAAGTTATGTTCCTCAATTTTTCCAAACACCTCTTACAAATGATGCATGTGATTTCCTAAAATCAAGTTAAAAACAATGATGTCATTATGTAGCACTTACCAAAACCAAGACCCACCAACACCAAACCCTTGACCTTTGAAATTCAGTAGGGACGTTCCTAAAACCAAACGATAAAAACCTGCATTGGTACAAATAATCCTTCCCATGAGAATCAATCCCCCAAACACTAAAAGAAATATTGTATTATGCAACCATCAAATTTGTGACTATACGCAACCAAATGTCATTTGTAACTATGTTTTATCATTTTTACAAATAATCACCATCCCTTTCAATCTATTGTTTTATTATCAAGTATGGTGCATCTAATTTGTGACTATAAGGTTTTCCATCCTTTGACATTGATTACATTTTTGAGCTTTTCATTCAAGAAGAGGAATCTATGTCTAACTAGCCACAAGAATAATCACAACTTTGTTACTTCTATGTAATCTACCTACAAATTTGATATATATTAATGTGTTTTGGAATCTATTAAGGGTATTTTAATATATTTGTGCATTTAATTATGTTATATTTAAACATATTTAATACACATTTTGCATATATTGTGGGTTGGCTAAATAAGCTAAGTAAATTGATAAATAAATAGTTAGATAATTAGGTAAGTAGAAGAATAGGTAACTAGGTACATAAAAAATAATAAAAAATAAATAAATATTAAGTAAGCAAGTTAGGTAGATGGGTAGGTAAAACTACTTACTATATTTAATATAAACAATAACTACTACTAATTATAAGTTAATTTAAGCTAATTAATAGTTAATTAGATAATTAATGATTATTTAATTGTAATTAATATTAAATAATTATTTTAATTATTTAATTGATTACTACTTAATATTTATAATTAATAACTTATAATTATTAGTTCAATATTAATTATTAATTATTTAATAATATATCATTTAATTTAGCATTAATTATTAATTATTCAATATAATTACTAATAACTATATTAATAATATATTAACTTTTATTTACTTGAATTAAATTACTTATTACATGTTATTTTATTTCTAAATTATTATTTATTTATTTAAGTAGTTTATGTTACTACCAAATTAGTTGGTAGTAATAGGTAGTAGGTAGGTTGGTAGATGTAAATTTGCTAGTGCCTAGTTAATTAATTAATTATAGTTAGTGAACTAGTTAATTAATTATTTACCTATTACTTATATAATTTGCATAATGGAAAAAAAGACAAAGGGTATGGGATTAACTTATTAGTTACAATTTAGACACAAACTTGGTTGCAAATAAAATGTTTATCCCATTTTTTTTGTCTTCCATTTCCATCTTGTAAAAGTATATGAAAAGAGTGTTTTGTCTTACATTTTCATATTAAAAACATGTGTCATGTGTAATGAACCAATCAAAAAGATTTAACCTTAAAGGTTAAACCCAAAATAAAATAAAAATATTACATGTTTACCCCTTAAATTATCTACCTACCTATTTAATTTTACATGCTTACTTACTTAGTATTACATGTTTAATAATGCTTACTTACTTAATATTACCTACTTATTTAGATATTTATTTAAATTCATTTTGGCCAAAATTCAATTAATATGCCATGTGGTAAATTTTAATTACGCCATGTATCACAATCCAAGACAATCTAAAATAGACGATGAAGATTACTATGTATTTTCAAAACATAATTTTTTAAAAAATTATTATGTTACCGCATGGCATTTAATGTTTGAGACTAGTTACAAGTTTTATACATATGGTCAATGAATGAAGGTTTTATAAGTTAACCGTATACACCATCCATGTGGAATATGATGACGTCATGTTCTATTGTCATTTGTGATTAAATGTTGGGTGTGATTTCATTTATGCAACTAATGAAATTTTAGTTGTAAATGTTGGTTAGAACTTACTTTTAGTCACAAATTAAAATTATTGAAACATTTCTTCTAGTGAAAATGTCATGTTAACCTTGTCACCCTCCTTAAGTGGTAACTGATGAAAACTAAACTACAAATCCAAGGTATTAAAAACCGTGGCCTATCCAAAGGCATCAAAAATATCCTTCAGTAGGGGCAAAACATATTTGTCCAAGCATGTCCATTTATTCCTTAGATGGTAATCCCCACACATGTGGCATTGAATCCAATTGTCGAAAATATCTTTCTTGGCTAACATCATTTTTGTCAAGGCATACTCACCCTAGATAGTTTCACCAAACCTATGTATAACAACTTTGTTGTTTGAGCCTAAACTAAGGTTCTTTCCACCTCACTAAGCTTAGAAGGTCTTTTCAAAATTGGATTATCGACCTCCAATATAATTTGGACCTCATGTCCCTTCAATTGACCCAAATTCTTCCAATTGAAAGCAAAACATCCAACATAATCTTACAATAAATCTCATGTCTCATCCCTTAATATGACCACTAAACCAATATCTAATTCCCATGTGGTTGCAATCAAAGAGACCTTGGGATGGGATGACATACTATCCCCATTGCCTTGAGTTGAATGCACAACTTGCGATTATTTTTCTCAGTACTAGGGGACACCAACCTATTTTGGCACCCCCACATCACCAACCTCCTTCGCAACACCATAAATCCCTCTTGGCGATCCTAATCCCACATATGCCAAAGATGTGCAACTTGTGTTATTACATCAATTAATCCCCCCCTTGCATTGACATGGTTGTCCCAATTGGCAATGTAACAACTGGAGAAATAAGGTGGGTGACTAGGAAACATCAGGCCAAATGTGCTTGTTTAGCCAAGGCCCAATTTAAAAACCATTTGAAGCAATTAAGCTTTATAACTTGCCCCAAAATTAGCCTATGAATTCCCTTAAAAATGTCAAGCATAATTGTGGTGCTAACGCAAAAGCCCATGACCCAAGGCTTCCTCATCCTCATTGGGTCCTCCATAGTAGAAGAATTAAAGTCCCAAATTATCCTAGGGCTTCCATTTTTAAATGCATGAAAACATGGAAAACTCAATAACATTGGTAGGGCTATTCATGGAAGGTTAGTTGTTGTATTGACCACAACCAAAGGTGGTTGATCATCATGACAAATTGTGCATGAATGGTGTTTTGGATGTAATATGTCACCAACAAGCATGTGGGTGACCTAAGGATGAATTGATATGTTCATTGGATCTTTTATGATAATGCTAAGTTAATCCACAACCATTAGAATTGATAGGCGCATGAACCAATTACAACAACATCCACCTACACTTGTTCGTTGATCCAAGTCTTAATATGATACCATCTGGCCAAAACAATTGGTTGAAAAATCTCCCAATTATGGAACATTCTCCAAAATGTTTACACATAATTGCATTTATGTGCGATTGTCTTTTCATTGTTTGTCTTCATAGTTCACATGCTTGTGATATTATTGGCCCAATCATATTTAAATATTTTGCCCATAATAATGTGATGTTATTTGGTAGAAAACGTTGGTAACCATGAACAGTTGATGTTGGTAACAAAATGGGATTTTGTTACAACATCAAAACATGACACCTAAAAACATGTTTAGTTTGTGGATCCCACTCCACATAATGATATCGCGAAACTTGGATATTTAATTATAACATTGCAACTAAACCATAATTGATGCATACAAACAACTTTAGTAGGCGTATCCCATCATTGGGAATACCCCATTTAATACCAATGGGTTCAACCTTGGCAACCCATTACCAACATCCATGAATGTTGGTGGGTTTGGTGACAATAGAATGTGCTAAGCTTGATGAATCAAATGATCACCTAATGTTTGTAACTTGATCAATGTGCCCCATGCTGGGTTAGGATCCAATGTGGAAGCTTGAATGAAAGGCATTTTTTATGGTCTTGACATTGCTAATTCCCCATTTAAAAGTCCATCCCAATCATGGATGTTACCTTCCAATAGTTCAAAGCTAACGCACCCCCAAACTCCTTGATAGATTCAACTATGAATCCAAAGATGAAAATAACATAAGGATAAGGAGTTGGGGTACGCTCCATGGTTTGCAACATTTCGGGGGTAGAAGGGCGTGTTAGAGATCTGGGATGGGGACTAGGACAAGTGATAAGTGGGCCAATTATTCACACAGACTTGCACAAACCAAACAACAAGTTGGTTAATGTGTAGTTGAAACACTTTTGGTGCATAGACGAACCACGGGCAAACACAGACTCCCAAAACTTATCACAACCCAAATTTGGGTGTTCAAACCTATTTTTTTGTTAGAAAAATTAATGAAATTGATATGTCATAAGTTAAGAAATGAAGATCAACATATGTTTTAGCAAGTCATCAAAAAAAATTTATTTCCTTTTTGTAAGAACCTACTTTTGCCTACTGCAAACCAAAAACCTATAGTGTTTAATGTCAAAAACTACTTATATTTTGAAAAACCTACTTAAAACCTACTTTTTCAATTTGAAATATGAAAATCAATGCACATTAGTTTAAACATATATTATATTTATTCATTGAACAATTTATATATTGAACAAATGGGTTCTACAATTTTATAATGGGTTTTGTTGTTATTTTAAATCTACTTATTCCAGTTTTAACAAGGTAATCAAGTTGTTCACTTTATCTTACTTACACCCATCTAAAACTTTATGAATATCAAGATATATATTGGGATTATTAGTGGTAATTTAACTATTTTGCGTTCGCTTGGTAATGCAACAACTTCTGATGTCTTGTTAAAAAACAATGAATTATATTCCTCCACGGCTTTGATCCATTTAAATCTCTTGACTAAAGTTGTGGCCATGAGGAAATCAATAGGTCAATAAGAAGATCCTATATACATGAAATGGTAGCACAAACATAAGAGCAAGTATTCAATTTGTATGTCCATTCTCCATATATTTATGGTGGACTTTGAATGCAAAAATGTTCTAAAGCATGTGGAGAACTATCATGTTGTTCTTGAATCATAATTTCCACAATGATATGTTGCTTGGGAACTTATGGTTGAATATTGTATGGAATTAGATTGTGTTCATTAACAACACCTAACTATGCAATTTGCTTTTGATGTTTTGTTGATGTTGTATCTTGATTTTCAACAACTTTTGTTACCATAGGTTGCTTTTCCAACCACCTTTGGTAGTGTTGCCATAAGAAAATCAAGAAACAATTTTTAATAAATATCACAATTGTCACTATTTAGATTTTCAAGATCTCTAACAATATCTTTGTCAAAAATAACATCTTAACTCTCAATAATTTTATTAGCATTAGGATCCCATAAACAATAGGCCTTGCAATGATCATTGTAACACACTTTTTTTTTTGTGTAGAAAACTTATGATGCAAGTTTTTAAAAATGTGTGCAAATGCAACACACCCAAAAATTCTAATGTGAATAACACTAGTTTTGATACCAAACCAAGTTTCATAAGGTGTTTTGTCAAGTAATGTCATTGTTCTTATGTGATTACAAACATGTAAGTAGTTGTATGAATTGTTTCAACCCAAAAAAGAATAGGTAGCTTGGAAAAGTAAAACATATTCCTTGTAGTTTTAACAATAGTGCGATTATCTTGTTCACAAACTCTGGTTATTTTGCCATGAAATGTAGGGTGCATTATATTCATGCACAATTCATTTTTGAATAAGGAACAATTGAAAAACATGATTCATGTATTCACTTCCTTGACTAATTACAAGTCTTAGAATCTGATTGCTTGTCTCATGAAGGGATTGATGAATAACTACTTTGAAACAACTCAAAATGTTAAATTTGTGAACATTGAAGAAAACTAATTGATAACTAGAATGATCATCCTTCAAAAAATCTAGTAATGTGACCTTCCAAGAGAATTTACTAACATTTTTTCTAAAAGATCACTATGAAAAAGTATGCCTAATTATCAAACACCAATTTTGTTTGAATGAAAAGGAATAGTTGCATGGTGTTACTTACCAGAAGCATAACTATGAAAAATTTCAGGAACTATTTCTAAATCAACTAAATGGATTCCGTCTACCAACTTATTGGAAATCATTTGTTTGATCATAAAATGATGAACATGCCATAAACATAGATTCTTGAATGTTTCCATGTTAGAAAAAACTTTGATTTCAAAAGTGAGGTGAACGATAACAAGAATGACAAAATGAATAGGAAAAATAGTTTCAAAATTAAACTTATAAAGAACTCCTTTCAAAAATTGTGGAATAAAAATTTGATTTTTTAATTCAAATCAAACTCCATTAAAGGTATAAGTGATTATCATTCTTGGCTTAACAATTGCTTGAAGAATGGGATTTTATTTTATTTTTGGAATCCTTTGATGTAAACAACATTTTTAAAAAAAACATTCTCTTCCTATTCATTATGTGACACAATGATGTGTATGTCTCCTTTGCAAGTAACTCAACCATTTATCAAGGCTGCTTCAATGAGCCAAAATTGTTCAAGAGTCTTTTGAAAATTGTGGAACAACTTTCCTTTGTTTGTCATGTGGTGCATAACACCATTATCTATAAACCAATCATTGATTTGATGTGCATGAGAAGAAGAAATCATCATCCATGTTCACGCATGGTTATTAGATGTAAGCGTAGAACCTTTGGTGACTTGTGCAAACTATGGGTCTCTCCATCTTAGAGGATGTGGACACTCCTTTGCCCAATGTCCTTTGCTTCTATAATTAAAACATGATGTGATGAACTTATGGGAAACAATATTATCATGTCATGCGTAACGTTGTTCTTGTGTCAATGGTGGTTGCCACATAATAATACATTAATAAAAAAATTGTCTTATGCAACTACATGTCACATGAAACTAAAAAATAATTGCATGCAACATTTTTTAGTTGCATAAGACAGTTGTAGTTACATAAGATAAGTTGCAAAAAAATGAATTGTTTTTTAGTGATAGTTAATAATCCTTTCCAAACATTCAATCATTGATTTTGATTGGTTGTAGTAGATGAAACATTCTATCATTGAGTCCCACTAATTCTAGCATAGGAAGCAAGTAGTTTCCCACGATTGTTAACTTGTGCTTACCATCCAAAAGAGGAGGTTAAATTATAGTAGTTTTGGTTACAAATGCTTTTGCATTAGTGGAATGATCTTGCTTAAATTTACGTTTTTTGATCTTTGTTTCTTCCTTTAAAAGTTGTAGTTGGTGTTTCCATGGTATAATGTACACACTTTATGTCAAATTTGGAAATATATATAGTATCAAAAGAAATAACACATAAAATTTCACTCACTTTGAATTCTTTTTTAAAATCACATATGGTTTATTTAGGCCTTAAAAGTAAAACACGTAATATAAACCATGAATATGCAATTAATTCATATTTTCCCTTTATGTAATTGTACATTAATAATTTAATAAAAAAATTTACAACACCTTGTTTAACATCAATTTATAATTTTCATTAATTAAAATTTTTCATTTTATCTTTCTATAACAATTAGAAAAAATTTACCTAACTACATCTTTAATGGGAAAACATTTTACAACTTAAAAAAATCATAATCATCAACATTATCGTAACATAATGTATTATTGAAGATTTATTTATCGTTTAATATTAACATCATTACTTTAAAATAAAGTTTTCATGAAAAAGATTATTCATTATGGTTGTTTTTTTGTATGTGAAAAATTTCATGGAAAAATAAAACTAGTATTTCACAATCCTTTTGTCAAATTGTAGTCTTTGTGACAAGTTCTTGCAAGCGAAAAATGTATTCTAATCAACCATTGAATTGTTCAAATGTGCACCAATGTCATAACATAATGAGAGCTTATGATGTGATCCACCTTTAATTCCACATTTCTATTACAAAATCTTCTTCAAATACTTAGAAAGTCACTAAAAAAATGTGTTGTAATGAAAACTACAACATTGTGACTCCTTTTTGTTTACATTGTACCATGGAAACACCCTAGCATCAAATTCTCAAGTTTTCATTGATTCTTTAGCATGTTGTCCCAAGTAGTCATCAAACCATCATACTTACCTAGTAAGTTAAAAATGATTTTGGTCATGATAACACTATCATCAAAAACTTTATTTAGATCCTTCAATTGGCAAGTTATAGATTTTATTTTGCTAAGAAAATCACCTACATCTTGACCGTTAGACATTTTACACTCAAAGAATTCTTGCTACAAGTGATGACTATTTTTTGTGGACTTTTGTTCATGTAATAGGATAAGCTTATGTTAGCTCTATGTATAAGTTTCATAATTCAACAAATTAGTCAAAACCTTATCATCAATGCTTTGTGTAAGAATAATGTGAGCTTGCACATCTTCACGTTTCCATGTAATTGCACCTTCAACATTGTTTAAGATCTCTATGCCCTCTAGAATTTCCAAAAAATCTAGTCCACAAAAATTGGATTGTAACTAATGTTTCCAAATTTGAAAATTCTTCCTATTAAATTTTCTAACACTAGAAAAATCATTAGTACTTTCCATTACAAAACAATAACATAGCTAAAAACGTGAGCACAATGAATTGATAAATGACAAAACAATGATTGTTAAACTCAATTAGTACAAATAAACCATTACTAAACACGATCATGACGAATCAAGCTCTTGTTTCTAAACTTAAAAGCTTCACAACAAAACATTACCATGCGTGCACCCATAACTTGTGAAGTTCCATAGACTATTGTAATGAAATGTATGTAGTAAACAATTTGACAAAATCAACAACATAATCATGTTCAAAAATGCTTACACAAGAATGTGATTGTATATTTTTAAAAAATAAAATACCTAAACATTAACTAATAATATATATTAGATGCTACTTGAAGATCTGTTGTTATTTTATTAATTATTCAAACTCAAAATACCATGTAATGCACATGCATAATACTTCAAGTTCATTATAATATTAAAGTATTTCTTCATTTTAGAGTTTAAAAACTTAAAAAAATGTTTTTTCCATGAATTTTGTGATGAACCCAAAGTGGTGAGCATTTCGAAACAAATTTCACATTAATTATGAAATGTTTGTCAAAATAGTAGTTAGTTAGTAGTAAATATGAATGTGATGACATTGTTTCCCAAAACAAAATCCTCAACATTTGTCCAATTTGTTTTTAAAAAAAAGAAAATCTACAACAACACATTCTTGTTATTAATTTTCATCACAATACAAAAATTTTCCATTAAAAAAACATTGTTTAATAGTAATCAAAGTGGGAGAAAATGATTTGATATTCTATTTATTGCAAAGATATGATATATATTGTTATGCATCTCATGTTATTACATTCTTGTGCAATTTTGGTTTGATTGTGTTTTAAGCCTTATGTTAAGGAGCTATCTTTTTAATCTTGTGCGAAAAGTTGCCAAAAGGTGACAATAATTTCATCCTTTTGGCAAAAGGCCCTTTTTCCTATTAAAATGTTACCAAAATTTGTCCAATTGTTTTTTTGGGGGGAAAGTGTCACCAAATCCATGTGCTAATTGTTTTTTGATGGTCTTGTAAAACTAATTGCCAATTAAGGCAAAATTTGTATAGGGATGCTCATCACAAAGGTTACATTACAAAATTGATTTTTTGTTTGTTTGTTAAGGAATACAAATTGTTATGTATAAAGTAAATGAGATAATATGAAGTACAATCAAGTCTAATGTTAAGTAGGAACAATATAAGTATTGTGGCATGCATCTCATGTATTTACACCTTAATTTATTTCATTATCCATTGCTTTAACAAAATAAATCACATTATTAAAATGTATGTGCATTGCAGTTTCATGAATTTTTAAAGCCATGTGCCTCTTAGGGTTTTATGCATCTTTTTGGTTTGGCACACCATAAGATCAAATCCACAAATTTTATCACTTCAAAAATAGAATGAGTTTGAATTTTGTTAATTAATTAACAATAACTTTTGAAAGAAAAGATTATTTTCATATTTAATTTTGTTTCTATTTTGTAAACATGCACCAAGAGTGGTGATTAGCCACAAGAGGATTAGCCAAATATGACTACAAGAAGAATAAAGAAGTAAAAAATCTAGAAATCTTATTACATGTTGACAAACCATTAGAACCTAATAGTTAAATATGGGAATTTCAAAAGAAAAAAGCTATAGATTTGCCCAAATCCTCCAAATTTTTTGGCTATTTCATAACTTTCTTCCTTAAAATATGTCAATTTTTTTGGATTTTTTTCAAAAAAAAAATCCTTTTACTATGTTGTTTGGAACTTTCTTTTTAACAAAATGGTGGACTTTTGCCACAAAAAAAATCACTGGGAAATGCTAGTTGATAGGCTAATCGATGTCAAAAACAAGTTCAAGAGTGGAAGACAAGTTCAAGACCTAAGATTTCATTGTCTATTATTAATCTCATGTTTTATCTTTGTATTAAATGTGCTTCCATTGATTTGTTTCATAGGCTAGGAAGGAGTCACTTCAAGCCATATTATATAAAATATACAAGAATTACATATCACGGAGTTCCTTAATAGCCCTATCATTCACTAATGATTGAAGTCATTTTCCTACAAAATTTGAGAGTTTAAGCCCAACAAACACCATTTTTCTCAATAGTTTTATGTTACTCATTGGCATACCATAATCCATACCATGCTTGGGTAAGCATTCAACATTGTAATTTCCTGTTAATGATTTATTAGTTAATAAATAATTATAGATGCAACAACTCCGAATTAAAACTATAGATGTAATACCTTCAACAATTAGCATTTATGACGTTGAACATGGCAAAATTGAAAACTTATTAAGCTTCATATCTTTTTAGTGTAGATAATAAATTATAATTATTGAACTATCTCAAGAAGTTGTTATTAGCCTATTTCAACAAAAGCACAAGTTTCATTGTTTGAGAAATTAGCAAATTTGATTGTATCCATGGATTAGATAATCATTCCATGTACAACCGAAAACCTACAAGATCTTATAAAGACAATGGGCTTGGAGTTTTGTAGAGTCCTTAAAATACTGGAATATTGCTAGCATTCTATGGAGCATGTGATGCAAGGACTTGTTTGAACTTGTTGTAATAAATTGAATGAAAAATATACTCCAAGTTCAACTTCTTGTTATGAATCAAAGCTTCATTTGTAAGAAGATGATCACTTGTGCAAAAAAAAGGTCATAAAATCTCCATCATTAGCCTTTGCAAGAAAATGGAAACACTCACCAACCAAAACCCATTTTTATCTTGCTGCTACAAATGAAACTTCATCTCTGAGATGCAAATCTCACCCATGACATAAAAAGTCATGTAAATTCCCCTCATTTGCCTTTGCAAAAAAATAAGAAACACTCATCCACCCAAAACACATCTTACAAGTATGTTATTGGAAAGTTGTTAGTTCCCTTATGCAGGATGATGTCTAGGGGTTGTAGATGATAGTCAATATGCAGATCTTCAAAGATTTTTTTCATCTCCCACAACAGATCAGACTTGCGACTCATTTTCTCATCAAATTCTTGATGATTTATGGTGTGGGTTAAACCTAGTGACAGCTTCAACTGGTGCATCTCAACTATGTCAAGAATTATCAAACAGAAATCTGGCTTCCAATGATTTGAATTGCATTGAATATATCTGCATCATCCAAAAAACAAATCACCCATTGTTATTAATCTCTTTTAATGCTCAACATTGATCATGATCTTTCTGAGGCTCTTGAAGATCATCATTTAATGAAGGGGAATCATATCTCAATAATCATGATTTTCTAGTTGTGATGAGATTTGAATGAGTAGTTTAGCTAGTGAATTTAATCATCACATCAATGTGTTGGACATAGCCAGTGAAGAAGAAGGAGCAGTATTGAGGTGGTGAAACTATTTACCTGCCAATCCTTTCTTTCAGTTGTGCAATCTTCTCTGCAGGTGTTGAAGCAGCTACAATGAAATCAAAGTTGTCACCCATGTCAGGACTGCGGTAAAAGTTCTGGATGGGTTTGGTGGCAAGCACAGAATTCGGGTACCAAATCTTCACATCCGCATCTCCTAGAAAAACTGTAGTCAGAATATTCATCTCCTCAACCACAAGCTGCAATCAAAGAATGAAACATGAGAAAAGTTTGTGACAATCTGAGATGACAATCTATATGAGCAAAAGTGAAATACTGTACAAGTAGCCTCACTGAGTTCAATGTACAAGAAGGAGGAGGATGTACAGCTACTAAAAAGTTTATTTGATTCAAAGCATTAGACAAGGGGAAATGAGTCATGCCTGGTTGCCATCGATGACACAACGATCACCAACATCAAAGGGATGCATGACAAAGAGGAAGATGATAGCCTCAAAGATTGTTTTGCATGTGTTGCCAAACACAAACACGATGAGAAGCAGCTGTGATGAGAGAAACAATATCAAGTGTGTGGTAGCAATACCAAGCACCAACAACCATATGATGATCACAGTCATGAACATGAGAGCATTGATGAAGCGATGAAGCTTGTTTACTGCTGTTTTTGTGTCACACAGCGACAAGGCCAATGCTCGTCGCTCTTTATACACATTCACCTGTAGCATTTCAATAAAAGAAAAGAAAATTTACTTCAGACTCTTGTGAGCCATCGATAGACAGAGAGCACTAAAAAGAAAGAAACCCAATCATCTGAAAAAATCTTCAATGGCAGTGTTGTTCAAGACTTAGTGACAACATGTATATTGAAGGAGCAATTTACAAACCGTCCAATTCATGAGAGCTTGTGCAGTAATCTTTTCCGATTCAACAGCAGCATCAAATAAGGCGAGTACATGGGTGACTTCCTCCTCACTCACAAACTGCAGGAGATCATCTTTGTCTATGAACCTGCACCCCGCATACATGGGTAACCCATCTTAGTATCTTGTGAGCCAGGTCCAGCATTGTGGAGAGATTACTATTGATTTGTTTGGTCTGAGATTGACAAGAGAATAATAGAATTATATTTGTTTTGTTGAAGCACATAGATAGGGTTAGGATCATGGGCCCAATTCATCTAAATGTCATTCTTGATATTAGGGTTAAAGGATCATGGTGCATATTTGCATCTGCATTCTGCAACATTCCTGATATTAGGGTTACAGGACCATGGGTACCTACTTGTATCCGCAATTTGCAACATTCTTGACATTAGGGTTAGAGCATCATGGCACATAATATGCTTGCATCCGGGATTTGCAACGTTCTTGGAATTAGGGTTAGAGGATCATGGCACATAACATGCTTGCATCCGGAATTTGCAACGTTCTTTGAATTAGGATTAGAGGATCATGAGTACATACTTGCATCCGGGTTTCGCAACGTTCTTGAAGATCTGCTTCGCGGCGATTTTCGCTTGCCATTCGGAATTGACCTCAGTCTCGCCGTTGTTGACATCGTCATGAATGTTGTCAGCGAGAGTGACAACGCCAGTATGCTTGACGAGCTTCACCAGTCGCTTCATGTTCCAGGCTGAAATGTTCTTGCGGCTGAACTTGTTAAGCTCCTCGATACTAATGGTTTCACATTTCTTGTTCTTGTTCTTGCTGTTGTAGTCGTCGTCGGCACCGCCGCCGCCGAGTCCAGATCCTCTGCCTATCAACCCACTCTTCTTCTTCTGCACTGCATCTTCAATTCCAGTAGCGGTGTTGTTCTTGCAGCTGTTGTTGTTGGTGGTGGTGGTCTTGTTTCTGTTGCGAGAGCTGGAAGAGCTTCTTATCATGGGCTCCACCAAGCCAGGGGCAACAGCACCAGCGTTTCGTAAGCCAGCTATTTCGTTCTCGAGTTTCTGCTGCTGGAGTGCTGCCGCAGCTTTGAACAATGGTGGTCCGGAAAGAGTCTCCAACAGATACTGATTGTAAAGAGAGTCGCGAATGCGCTCGAAGTAAGTGTCGACATGGAAGCAAGAGGCAAGCACCTTGACAAGCAACGTTTTCACCATCGCCAAAGCAGCAGCAATGAGCAAGCATTGCAACACTTTGGTAACATAAATCAGAGCCTTGGTAGCTTGTTGCACGCGGGGATCGAAAACGAAATGCCATGCCAAGAGCACGAAGGAAAGCCAGAGACAATTCTGCACTCCTCTTCGCAACCCATACACGAAATACAACACCTTCTTCCGCAGAAGAAAGCTTTGCTCCAAGAAGAAGACGACGATGCGGATGATCCAGCTTGAGACCAGACGCCCGCACACGATGACGAGCGCTAGAACTACCCATTTCCAAAGATTTAGTCCCCACAAGGTCACGTGTCGACGCAGATGCGGAACAACTGTGCTGCACACCAAAGCTCCCACGATCATCACAAATGCAACAAACTCCAAGAAGATCACGTAGTTCCATTTCTGACTTCGGTAGCGATCAGGTACATCCACATCCTTGAATGGGTCGTCTTCCTCTTCCAGTCTCCCTAGCATCCCTGTGTGTCGCAAAACTCCTGACTTCAACTGCTGAGATCTGAGCTGATGTGATTTGTGCTGCTGATCTCGTCCTGCTGCTGCTGCTGCTGCAATTCCGCCTGACTGCATCATCGGATTGCTTTTGTAAGAAGCTGCAGGAGCCGGCGACATTTCTGCAATCCTTGATTTCTGTCTGTTGAAAGTTGCTGCAGCTTGAAGAACTCCAGACACGCTAGCTGGTGTATCCGGATCGGAGCTTCTTCTCTCACCTGAATACAGCTTGAAGCTCTTTGTGCTTTTGTTCCTGGAGCGGGACCTTGATCTAAGCTTTGTCCAGTCGTCAGCAGCAGCTGTACTGTCAAGAACCTCCATGTCACCACCAGCTTGCAGAGGCTGGCTGTTCTCACAAGAATCTCTGAAGTTGCATTGGGAAGTAGCGCCGGCATCCTCGAGCTCCATGTTGTTGAGTGCCATATCCAAAGAGTTGCCGCCACTCTCCCGCTGCCTCTGCAAGAAGCTCCCGATCAGTTGAGTTGGAGGATCAACTGAAACTCCAAAATCAAAGCTGCTCCCAGCTGCTGCAGCTCTTCCAGTAGTCTTCCTGCAGCTTTGATCCAGCTGCTCCACATGCGCTGCAATCGACGTCTTCTTATGATCCTCTTCCTCCTTTGCAGCAGCAGGCCTAGTTTCAACCTCCCTCTTGTCAAGGGGAAAGTCATAGCTACATCCTCGAGAAAGCCCATGAGACACCGGCTGAAGCTCCTTTTCAGTCCCCCCAGCGGGATTAGACGTTACAGCAGCTTGCTCGAGGTGCAGCAGTCCTTCTCCATCTATATTACGCCGATGATCTCTTCCACCTCTTGATCCTCCATTCCTCTCGGACGTTGATCCATCAATACTCACAACGACAAAAGGATTGGTACTCTTGCTAATTTTATGGTACCCGCATGCATGCTGCTCATCCTGCTCGACCACATTGCAATGATGATCATGATCAGATTCAGACAGGCCATTGCAGCTCATGTGCAGCATCTCAGGGTGAGCCTTCCAGACATGCCGATAGTTGCTTCTACTCAATGAACTCTTCAATCTGTCCATTACAACAGCTGACGAGTACTTCACTAGCCTTTCAACTTTCAGAACGTGAAGCTGTTTTTTGTTGTCAAAAGTGCAACAATCTACAAGAACTTTGTGATGTTCAAGAAGATCTGCAAGGAAAAAAAAAAACAAACAAGAAAAAAAAAACCAAACTGTCAAAACTGTAATCACAAAACCTGTATTCTTCTTAATGATGCATGATGATCATGCATGCAAGCAACTGAGGAGTTGATTTAAGGATTGAGCAATCAAGCTAGCCTTACTATCAAGTTCAATCTACGTGCAATTACAGTACTAAATAAAAGCTCGATCGTCCTCTGCAACGAATACTAATTTTTCTGTCTCTACTGCACAGTTTAGGATGATGAATATCACCGCGCAAGCGCGAATGTTCGACGACATGACGACTGGAATTCACTTGTGCTGCACAAGGACGGACCAAAATCAAATTACGCGCGTCGCGTAGCTACAAAGAATATGCAGCGAAAAAATCTAGTCAGGTACACGCAGGGAGCGAAGCTATGGCAGAAGACAGACGCGCGCGGGCAATGAATCGCAGCAGGAGCAGCAGTTTTCGCCAAATTTCGACCTGAAAAAATATGATATTCGTCTACACATCTGGATTTTTCATGGGAAAAAAATGATCCAAATTCGCCAGATTTCGAATTTTTAAAAAAATTCCAAATCGCCAGAGTCTTCTGATATAACTTCCAGAAAGTAGCCAGCCAAGAATATGCAAGGATTATTATTATTATTATTATTATTGTTATTTTTTCTTTCTCTACCTTCATATCTATTATGTAGCCAAATGTGGATAAATTATTTGCTGGATGATTGCCACTTTGGTTACATCAAAAAAATCCTTAAAACAAACCCTGCTGGACAGTAAGTAAAAGTACCATGTGAAAGAAAGAAAAAGTACGAAAGTAGGTAGGTAGGTAGGTAAGTAGGTAGGTAGATGTAAAAAACCAGTTCTCATAAGCTCTGACAAAACTCCCCCTTGTACCTACCTACCTACCTACCTACCTACTTGTTATTGCTAATTATAATTCATAGGTACCTTAAAATTAAAGTACAAATCTTGCAAGTAAACAGTGTTTTCATTTTGTGGCGAATTTTCACACTTGTGGTGACAAAATACAAAACAAAATTGAAAATAGTTAGGCAATTGAGATATCTGCAAATTCACCCTGTTTTCACCCTGTCTTTGGGCCTCCTTTCATCCCCTAACCCCTCTTTTAGTGGTATCTGCAAAGTAAGGAATTTTTTTATTAAATCTCAGTATGAAATGCTGAAACTCAGTACGAAATGCTGAATCTCAGCACATCTAATGCCCACAAGGTTCAAGAGGAATGATAGTAGCTGTACACAGGTAGGAGCAGTGAAAATCTATGTAGCTAGCCAGCAAGTGGAGCCGCTCAGGAAAAAAGAAATGAGTTGAGACAGGAGGGTAATAAGTAGCTAAGTAGTTCAATTAATTGGAGTGTACTGCTCTTCTTCTTCTTGTGGGGGAGGGGGTGTGTGTGTGGTGGATGTGTGAGAGGTGAGCTCCAGTTGTGCCCAGTTGTGTTGCCAGGGATTTTTTGGGAGGTTTATGGTGAGGGGTGTAAGCAAACATGTGAGAGGAAGAAGAAGAGGTGATGGGGAACCTTCACCCTAAGTTTCTCCCCAGGACACGTGTCTGTTTGTTTTGGCCACAGTGAAACCAGCACCCACCAGTGCACCATGAAGGATGAATGATAAGTGGTCAGAAAACAATTTTCTGTTGGGGTTCCAGTTCCCTAGTTAGTTAATCATGGTTGAGTTAGCTCAGTTACTTTTTTTTGTCTACCTACCTACTTACTAACAACCCACAAGCAGGTTGTTAGTAGGTAGGTAGTAATAACAGCCCCTTATTTATTTATGTATAAAACCATCTACTTACCTAAAAGCTGCCTATTTTCCTACCTATCTGCCTATATATGAGACCTATTTTGTACAGAATTGGTTACCAAGATGAAACCAAATATTAACTCAGTTGAGGTTCATCCATGGCTGAGTAATAACAGACATCCAGTGGATGGTGTGCTGGTGGTGGGTGCTGGTTCACTGTGGCCTGTTTGGTGGCCCATAGAGTTCTAATGTGTTGTGAATTCATTTTTCCAATGAATTATTTGTGAAATTCAATGGTGGATCATGAATAGACAAGTGATGAAAGGATTTGAATGAGAAAACCAAAAATAAAGTTCAAAGATGGAAGAAGATGGTTGTTAGATGGCAAAATTTCATGTAATGAAAAAAGAAAAATGTCATTCATGCCAAAGGTAAAAAATATGAAGTGAAGTTAGGTGGTGTCAACCATGAATTTGAAATGGAAACATGAGGACAAAGTAACAAAGAACTGAAGGTTACAATCAAGGCCTAACCCACAACAAGTGTTCTTGGGAGAATGTCCTTCATAACATCAAATGACCAAAATACAAAGTCACAAAAATAACCTCTTCCCAAGTTACCCTGATCAAATTTACGTGGACAAACAATACATCAATGACTTTGGTTGAGAGCTTTGTAAAAGCATGAAGCAAACCAAAATTATTTTTTAGTGTATTTATATTGCACTTTATATTTGTGGATGTTTCTATTTGAAAAGAGGATGGACCTTATGCCTAAGTTCTTTAAGAGTGGAATAAATCTTGTGCTTATTTATAGGTGCAAGTTCTTCCCCCTTCCTAAAGAGTGAGTGTAAGAACTAATGTTAAGCAGGTATTGGGTTTGGAGGGTTAGAATCACAAGTTTTGGTTACTAAAACCCAAATCAACATTGGGTTTGGTTTTTGGAATCAAGATTGGAATCAAAATTGAGGTTTTTATTTTTTAAAAGAATCAAAATTTAACTAAAACCAAAATCTTATTTTTTGTAAAAATCAGAATTGGAATAAAAAAATCTAGGAGTTTTGAAAAAAGGACTATAATTGAGGGTTGGTTGAAGGGTAACTAGTAGTTAATCATTGGCTTCAACTTAGGTTACTTGGAATGGGATGAAACCAAGTTTGATTTTTTGGAGTGGAACCAAAACTAAAAGTAGGATTTTGTTTTGTTTTTAAAAACTAAACCTAGAATTAGAACCAAGATTTTCTTTTTCTGAAGAATTGAACTCAAAATGCCTCTAATTTATTTTTTAGAATTGGAACTAAAGATTTTTCATAAAAGTCAAAAACCACCCAACATTAGTAAGAACCTTCCCCTCCTACAACTCTTTTTTAAATTAACGATAATAAATTCATTTCACTTCATGTTTTACATGGGTAAAGTTGAGGGATGGGGTACATTTTCAATATGCAAGGTAGGACTACACTATTCACATATGTGTTCTTCCAGGTAACTATTGTTACCTACCTAGTAGTTAGTTAGAGTAGGTACTTAAATTAAAACAATCCACCATTCATCTACATAATGGCTATTTCTCCCATGCACATAATTATGTAGTTTTTTTTCATTTGTTCTTAGTTAATTCTAGTTTTCCTTTTTTTTGTTGTTTAATTATTGCACTTTCATGGTATTAAAACAAAGGTGTATTTGATATTATGGGTGGTAATGCATGAGCTTGAACTTTGAGATTAATGTGTGCACATAATGTTGCTAGAGTTGTCAATGGATTAAGATCCTAAGATACTGAATGTAGATGATTTTATTGGAGTGAAAAAAAATTTGAGTTAAGATTTTTTGGTTTAAAAAAAAATGCAACTTTTCAAGATATGACGTGTTGATTGTTAAAAGTTTAAGCTTTCTTAAGTTTTTTTTTTTGGGATCAAGTTAATAAAGATTTCATGTAATTGTTTTATGGTTATTACAATAATCTCACTAACAAGTTTATGAGTGAAGACATTTTTAAATATATATACTTTCACAATGATGAGTCAAGATCTAGTTTTTGAAATCAAAAAATTAATTGGACCACTAAGTTACTCCATTTGGAAGTTCAAAATTACGAATATCCTCCTTTGTGGGGACATTTGGAATATTGTTGATTGCTTCATTCCAGTCAGAATCATTGATTCACATAATGTTCAGTAGGTTGAAAGACTTCAAAAGTTAATAATAAAAACACTCACCATTTTAAATTCATTTATGAATGACCACATTATGCCTTCCATTACTAGTTTTAATAACCCCAAGTAACATGAAAATTTCTTTCTAATCTTTACATGGTGTTAAACAATTCTACAAGGCCAATGTTCAAACACAAGCTAACAATAATCAAACTTGGCAACTATTTTAATGTGGCGGTGTAACAAAAAAGAACAAGGAGCATCACACTTGTATTCCCTAAGAAAATCATAAAAAGATCTAGCAATTATAATATGTTCCTGACAAAAAAATATGCATCACCTAAATAGGCAATCTTACATCTCCACCTCTACCACTACTTCTATTGTGCATGAATTACCCAACTTCCTACTCTATGTGGATCATATTAATCAATGGGTCCATGGAGATCAATTCATTCTAAATTCAATCTCACGAGCCAACTGGCCTTAGGAAACATTTCCAATACACCATGAAACCCGTTGACAACAAAAGCCTAGAAAATCCAAGCACACTCAACAAGAAAACACAAATGAAATGAAAACATGAACACAATGATTCAAAATAACAAACTAGCAACTTCACAATAATCCCTTTACTTAACACTCAATAACAATTGCAACACTCTCTCCCAATGTAATCTTTGCTTCAAAGCTCTTGATATCAAGGTGCTTTCTCCCCCTTCCCACAATTTATAACAACATCATACCACGTACATGGCCAATACATCACATGCATCACACATCCCACAAACCGCTCTTGAATTGCTTTGAACCTATCATCATTTTTCCATGTTTGACCCCTAATTACACAACTAAACCAATTCAACTTAAAATGCAACACAAACACAACAGAGATTCTATGCTACATCAAAATTGTAGCCCTTGAACATACTACAACAAGTTATTTCTATTCAACTGTTAATCACTTGAACAATATATCCTTACGATTGAATTCTTGAAAAACTTAGCCCTTTTTTCCACTCATAGAATCCCTTCATATATATATATATATTTTCACCTCCACTGAGCTTCACCAACCTAACCAATCCTCTCTTGCCCCATTTCTCCAAGCAATCAAGAATGCCCCTCCAAACCTTCAGCGATGATTGTTGTCAAACCACAATAACAACCTGTTAACATAAATAGCAACACAACAAATCCAACACAAAATAAAAAGAAACGTGCCAATCATCATAGAGAATGGCCATGCACATCCACAAAGTGCATCAACTATGAATGATGAACTCCAAAACAAAAGTTGGTGAACTTAGATGACACACTTGATGTGGCTAGTTTGAAAACACCTCAACCCTATTTTCATGCCACAACGAAATATTTGCAAAAAATTCAAAAGATACGATTTGAGCTTGTAAGCATTGGTGCAGCTATGGATGAACAAAACTTGGTGGAAAAGGAGTTCAACACCTTTTTCGATAGTTTTGGAAGGGTCCTACAAACATTTAATGGGAACTTGCAACTTTCAACATTTATTAAACTATTAACATGATTAATGCAAGAAGAAAAATGTATTGCATTTTAAGCCAATAACATGAACAATAGTGATAGTGTAGAGGCCTTGATGGTTAGGATATGAAATCAAATTAATCAAATTTCAAGCTTCCAAAGGAGATATATATATTTTTAAAGCCTGGATGTAGTGGGTTTTGACCTCAAGGTAGCGAAGACCATTCAATGAGTGGCTTTCAACACAAACCAATCAATCCTTATAACTTTTGTGAAGAGTTTGGCCACCTAATGAGGGGTTGCCCTTATTTTACATGTGAAATGATGAAGAATGCATGATAATGATGTAGTAATCACAACCATCAAAATTCAAAGGCAAATGTCATAGAACGAAAAAGGGATTCATATTTCAATATTGATGGAACATCATTAGACTTCTTTAAATGTGGCATCAATGTCTTGGAATTAGAATTAAATTTTTTTTTTATTCAAGTGTTAACAAACATATATAGTAATAAAACAAAACACCATGGCAAACTTAAAGCTTTATGAACACCCACCATACGTGAAGTTTGCTAGAAGAGAGAATCTTGCCATTAAAGGCAAAAGGTTTGTAAATTTGTTTACTACTACATACAAAATTTAACATGGATGAAGTTCTTTATGTCCTTGATTGCACCAAAAAATTGTTGTATCTTGGGAAGTTGACAAATAGAGGCATAATCTTGATATTTGATGATAAGAAGTGTCTATTCTTATCAAAACCTCATCACAAAGTCATTGGTCATGGGATTCATGATCCCAAGAATGGACTTTACAAGATGAAAGAAACAATAGTTCCATCCACACCAATACCAATGATTTTTTTAGTGGAAGGAATGTCCAACCCTTCGTGGGTGTGGCATTGAAGATTAGGACATTTGCATTCATAAAACATACGTGTTTCTTTCCACCCATGGCTTAACTATAGGCATTCCTCCAATTCAACTACATGTACCATTTCGTCAAGGATGCATGGAAGGCAAATAACATTGAGAGTGTACACCCAAGTCTATTGTCCATAGGGTAACAAAGACCTTGGAACTTGTGCACTCAGATTTATGTGGTCCACATTTTGCATAACATGGTAGAGTTCAATTTTTCATCACATGTTCATTAATGTTTTTAATTAAAAAAGGTGAGTGTGCTTCTTTAAGCACAAATTTCAAACAATTCTTTACTTAAAAATAATTCAAGGCAATTGTGGAAAACACCATAGGTGGAAAGATTCAATATTTAAAAGGTGATAAAGGAGGGGGTAGAAGTAGTTTCCATTACAAACTTGCTCACAAACCTCTTTTTGATAAAAGTTAACCAAGGCACCACACTAGATGAAAGGTTCTTTGGTCAAAAACTGAACTTGAACAAATTGAGGACCTTTGGAAGCATAATTCATGTGCACATGGCTAATAAGAAGTGTAAAAAGTTAAACTCAAAATTCTTACGTTGTGTTCTTGTAAGCAAACCAAGGCTTTCAAATGTTATCATCCACCCTCCAATGAAATGATAATGAAAAATTTATATTAATGCGTCCCCAAACATGGTTTGTGTACACACTAAAAAATGTTGTTGAAAAACATAAGTGTAAGTGTTAGCCAATAAATCTCCCATGCCCACTTTACATTTTATCCACAATTCCATTTTTGGACATGTTGAACTTAGTGTGCAAAGATCTAAACATGGTCCACACCCACCTCCTTTCTTTATGATTATCTCAAAATAATCTTGAAAAGTCTTTTAAATCTTTTTTTTTAAAAATTATACTATTATGTTTAGGTTGGTATTAATTTTTTTTCAAAATTATGTCATAATCATTTCAAGTTTTTAAAAAAGTCCTTTGAGTAATGAAAAACACTAGTTATTACTTTAGAAGAGATTTTGGGTATTTTATATTTATTATATTCGTTATAATTTTTAAAAATGAACCCATTATATATGTAACATTTTAAACATTAACTTGATGTACCATTTTAAAACATGTAAATTGGTTATACCTTAGGTGAGTTGTGTTAGCATGTTTGCACCTTGAACTAGTTGATTTTAGCTCACAAGGTGATTGTCCTAGAACTATTCCTTCTTCATCACCAATTGTTTCAATATTTCAAAGCCCCATTGGGTCCTTCTTTTTTAGATTTTGGTCTCCTTTCACATGCACCTTTGTCACCCAAAGGTGAATCCATTTCATTTATTTTACGTTGCATCCCACATATAAGAGCACCTTCCACAAGGCTTAGGAACCATTTGAATTTTAATGCCAAACTTGCAAGCATGATTTCCTTGAAAAACTAACCATTTTTTTTAATGTTCTTGTTGATCCTAAATGGGTATGTGTTAGTGAAAAAGAGATAACCTCCATTGATCAAAACCAAATTTGGTCTTTAATGAACTTACCCATAGGTAAACAACCCATTCATAGCAAATGAGTTTACATAGTGAAGATCAACCTATCAAGCTCAAGGCAAGGTTCATAACATTAGGTTTTGAACATCAAGTAAACATTAAATATGAATTTTTTTTTGCTCTAGTTGCAAAATGGAGCACTATTTATGACATGGTGACTCTTGCAACTAATTATGATTGGGATGTTGTTCACATGGACATTAAAACTACTTTTATCAATGAAGACTTGAAGGAAGATGTGTATCACATCTAGCTTGAGGGGTTTGTCATTGTTGGTTTTGAGCATAAGGTATGTAAATATCATAAGGCCAAATGGCCTTAAGCAAACATCTCAAATGTGATATGAAAAAATTGATACCTTTTTTGTGTGAACAAAGAATGACAAGTTGTCAACTTGATCCAAATTTACATTGTCTTTTTGAAAATAGAAAGATTTTGATCACCATAATTTATGTGGATGATTTTTTACTCACTTAGATTCAGCCCTTCAAAATCAAATGGCTACATGATCAATTATTGAAAAGATTTCTTATATTTTTCCTTGTCACCTTAATCTATGCCTAGGTGTTTAGTTTTTGCATTGACCTAAGGGCATCAACATGTCCTACAAAAAGTTCATCCACAAATGCCTTGCTAATTTACCATCCCACACATATGTCTTTGTTGGAAAAAACATCTTTAAATATGTCTTCATCTTTTTGTGGATCCCACTAAATATTGATGCATGGTGGTAAAGTTCACAAATGAACTGATCTGCAATGTACCAATGTGTTTTGTTTGGTTGTGAAATACAAAATTCAACATCATTTTCATGAAATTTTGGTTATCACAATGTATGATCATGGCTACATCATTTCACAACTTGATTTCATTCAACAATTTCCCCAGCAAAAAGGTTTTACATGCAACTTTAGATAAAACCGTGTACTTAACTTTTGTTGAAGGCTTTGCCATGCATCTCTACTTTTTGTTCCACCATATATGTGTCCATTTTCAAGAATAAAGATGTAACCCATCATGGATTTTAGTCCATCCAAATCTCTACATAATCAATATCAACAAAGCCACATGAATTAGGTGTTTACGCCCTTTGATAATAGATTACAAGTTTTTGAATTCCTTTGTGAAATCAAAAGATATGTTTGGCAACATCAAAACAAGAACATTGAGGAACCTACATGTAGTGTGAAACTAATTCAATAACATAACAAATTGATCTTGTACATTCCAACAAAGGAGCAAATGGCAAACATTTTGACTAAGCCGTTGGGTCAAATTCAATTCACCAAGTTATGAGACAAGTCAAGCTTGAAAACAAGGATGTAGATTCAAGGGGCTTGGTTCACACTTTATGATTACTTGCAAGGCATATTATTTGAGTCTTGTAGAAGCCATGTTCATCAACACTAGTAGGCAAACACTTTGCTTGCTTTCTATGTTGATTAGTTTGTGAAGTCAAGAACAAGGGAGGGTGTTGACATACATGCTCTTGCATAAAACTATTGTTGCCTACATGGTTGTTCATTCAAGTAGGTAGTTAAATTAAAACAATCCACCATTCATATGCATAGTGGCTCTCTTACCCATGCATGTAGTTATGTACTTGTTTCTTTCCATCACTCTTAGTTAGTTTTAGTTTTAGTTTTCCTTTTCTTTTTTGTGTAGTTATTGTGTCTTCATGGACTTGCACCTTGTCTTTAGGTGCTTATTTTGGGCACACCTTGGCTTGATCCCCAAAGAAGAAGTACAAGAAACCCCAAGGTGCAAATTACTTAAGAACTTTGTGTTGATGGCCATTCTTGTTTTGCCACCTTCTTCTTTCATTCATAACAATGGAATTCATGCCAGCATCCATCATTGCAAAGAGGACAATTGATTGTAATGGTAATGTTTAATTAATGTTCCCCATGTTTTCATCATTGCAATTTGTGCCTGCAAAATTAAGGACAGTTTAAAAGAGTATGATCTTGCATCTCAATGACAAGTGTAATTGAGAACTTTATGCTTGAGTGCATACCTCACATTTGCAGCTACTGGATGTGTAATTGATAGTTGGCTCTATGAGTGATTCAGATGAATTATGCATCACTGGATTCAGAGAGCTACTCATGGAGTCTGCAAATTTGGATGAGTTCAGCAGGAACATTAAAGTCTAGGCTGGCCGATCATGTCTTTTTCTTGACCACATTACAGTAGCCTCCCACTTAAGTACGCACCCGTTTATGTACGCATTTTATGACAAAATTTTTAGGGATCAACATTTTTCAGTGGAACATATGTACTCACTCATTTCTGTTTTTATAATAACTAGTGGGTAACCTGTGACTACGCCACTCCAGCCACCCCCAACGCTTAGTGCTTTCATGTTTGGATTTGTAGCCAGGTTTGGCTATATCTGTCTTCAGATAATTGCCCACTTTTTCCACATCTTGCTACAGATGATGGCCATTTTTGCTACAAAC
>Ga0209611_10000085_pt1 | contig 100045 bp, 66 predicted proteins | sample S1TSphgellanicum_3_FD_187693 | JGI IMG/M metagenome (GOLD analysis project Ga0209611, IMG submission 187693) | Host-associated microbial communities from peat moss isolated from Minnesota, USA - S1T2_Fc - Sphagnum magellanicum MG (SPAdes) (version 2) | ecosystem: Host-associated > Plants >... | reverse complement strand
TTTCTTGTGACAAGAACCTTGGAGAGTTCTTGATGTTGTGTTTTGTGTTGTGAGCATTATGTTGTAGTTTCCTTTCAATAAAGATTTATGTTTGCACTTGAGTAGATCTCCTATTTGTTAACATGGGACTACAACCTTAAGGTTTTGTTGAAACCCTATTATGAAGTTTGATCTTGTACAAATTTGGGTTTTAGTTTGATTTAGGTTTTGAATTTTACGTTCATCATTTTGTAGGTGGGAGGCAACAAAAATGGGGAGTGGTCAAGGGGAAGGAACTCTTCCTCATATGGCGGAAGAGGAAGAGGCTAACAATGACTTGGTATGCGTAGACTAGGATTGCAAACACGTAGGAGATAGTGTGTAGATGCAGAGCTCAAAAAGCAAAGAAAGATGTTGTGACACTTGGACTTCCACATGTTGTTATCGATAGTTTTCAAGGTACGTGCCTAAAACAAGCCCAAAAAATTGCTTCAAAGAAGGCTAGAAATGTTGTATTGCTCATGGTGGAGCAAGTTAAAGTTAATTCTCCAAGTTTGTAACAATTAATGATGGAAAAGTTATTGTGCCATCCTACTGTGAAAGGTTGGCTACCTCTTTACTTTGTTGACGTTGCAAAACTCAAACAAAGTCAACACATTTTGGGTAATTTAAAAGATGGACTGACATCTCATCTTGTAGGTTAGTGGTAATTTAATTTTGTTTTGGCAAAGGATATTGTGTGCACTCCGATTGCATCATCACAACCCTTGAGGAGCAACAAAGGCATTGTTAGGCTTCTAGGGGTTGATAGGTGAACATCAAGAAAGGCATGGAGAGGAGATTACTCTTGGACACGTAGAATGATGCATTTTGGTTGAATCACCAATGTGAGAGGCGCTCAAATGGCTTGTTTCAAGCAGTGGCTACGCTTGTGAAAAATTGGTAGGAAAATGAAACCACCATCTCCCCATAAATGAAGGATATTATTAGACGGTGAATTGCAGCAAAATTATATGATATGCACCCCACACACTATTTACAAGTGTCAAAGGTTAGTTTTAATCAGAGATTCAAAAGCTTGAATTGTGGTTACAACTTTCAATTTTGGACTTGCGTGTGTTTTCTATTAAGGATGTTGGATACTTTGGTACTGTTAGTTGGTTATTACTCAAGGGTGCTTATTGTCAACTCCAGATGCTTATGCTACTAATGCCTCTAGGCTTATTAAAGATGCTTATGACATACTACTTGATCTTAGGTTCAATTTTTAATGTACTTAAGTTGCTTACTATTGCAAAGGGTGGTGGTTGTTTGCTCAAAGTGTTTATAACCATTATAGATGTTTGGTTTTGGTGTTATGTTAATCATTATGCTTACTTAAGGTGCTTACCCTAAGTACTTGAGTGGATTTTGTCCTCTTCAAGTGCTTACTATCATGGCATACTATTACTAAGATTAGTTTTTGTCCTTTCAAAGTACTTACAACCATTGAACTTGTGCTTATGAGTGCTTATAACAATTAAACTTGTGCTTACATCCATTGAACCTGTGTTTGATGATATTTGTGTTTAGATATTAACTGTTTATTGTGTTTATTATACTATGTGGGTGATTTGTGTGTAGTAAGTTGTCTACTTACTGTTAATTTTGCACGCTCAAGTTCATGCTCAGGTTTATTGTTAGTGCTTACTACTTATTGTTACTAATAACACTTCATAGTGGGAGATTGGTGGCCTATCACTTATTCACATGATGCAATCAACATGAACTTGAGTTATACTCAGGGTGCTTAATGTTAGTAATTGTGAGCTCACAATTCAATGTACACATGTACTTCTTGATGTTGATTCATTTAATGTTTAGATGACAAAATTTCTTAGAAGATGCATTCATGACTATTGTTTCTAATACAAAATTGAGCAAAGGGTGTTTATAATCTAAGTTTTCATCTTCTCTGAACTTGTTTCAATGCATTTTTCTTTGTTTAGGGTGTTTGATGTTATTACTTGGGTGTTTACAATCTAATTTATTGGAATGCTTGTTGTTTATTCAAGATGTTTATGCCTATTGGGGATGCTTATAAATAATATGAGATCAAGATTCCATGTACATTGTTAACTCTACCATATTTATATATTATATAGTAAATCCTTTTAGTGCTTTTGAGGTGCTTAAACTAAATGGCCCTACAATTCATATTGCAAGATCTATATTGTGGTTGTAACAAGTTACATCCAAGTTCTGATGTGCTTAATGTGTTTTGATGTTCAATTCTAGTGTTTTGATGTTAGAACTTAGACATTAGAATGTCAAAACTTGGACATAGATTAATATGCTTGAATGTGTTCAGTTTTAAATCTATTCACCTAATGCTCACAATTGATGTACTTGAGTGCTTATTGTCTATTCATGATGTTTATACCTAATTTATACCTACTACACATGTTTAATTATTTTAGTAATGTGAGAGTGCTAAACTATAAAAGGTGATTATAACATAAGTGAAAGGTAATTAATTATGTCTATTGAATATTAAGATTATTAAACCTTGCTGCTTTTAACAAATTCCTTGAATTGTTTTCAAACATTTCAATTGAGTGGCTTAGAGACAAAACGTCCTAAAGTATATTATTTAATCTATATCTAGCACCCATGATTCGCTTGATTCAGATCATTCATTCCTTGCAAACAATATTACCAACCTAAGAAATTTGCATGTTTGATGATTCAAAAGTTTCACAAAACTCTCAATTTTTTTGGGAAAAATCGAACGGTGTTGTTGGAACGGGTTGGGCTAGATTGTAGGTGCGTTGTTTCTTCCAATTTTTCTACAATGATGATCCTTCAATGCATTCTTTTTTGCTTAATATTTGAAATCTATGTGACAACAATGTGTTAATGGTAATGCAGGTGGACCCATGTAGATCAAATTCTAATATGTTATTATGTTATTGTGCAACATGGTAGCTGAATTTTTTCACAACCTTTAAAATTGTTCACCCATATGTGCTTGTTATGTTGTTAGTTTTCCATGAACTAAAGCCATGGTGGGTGCAACACTTGAAGAGTTGGAACACATGTTGTTATCAATACCATCAGGAACTAAAAGAACTATAACAAGGCTTTAATGACATGCAAGTAAATGAAAAAGGTATACATAGCAATTGCCAATGTTCATGCCTTGATGTATGCAAAGTGGATTCAGATGCTGTTGAATTTGAAATTTGTCTTGCATAAAGTCAAACATATAGTGGCTTCAAAACTTTGTGGATTTTTATTATCTATGAAAAAGAGGATGTTGTGTGGCATCAAAGAGATTTTTTTTCTAGTGATTATGTTTACTGTGGTGTGAAATCACTTCCAATTTTCCTTACGCACCCCCAAACTTCTCGTAAGACTCAAATGCGAATTTGAAAGTGAAAACAACAAAAGAAGAAGGAGTGGGTACACTCCCTAGCTCGTAGCATTTTGGGGGTAGATGGGCATGCTAGAGGTCAGGGATGGGGACTAGGGCGAATGACAAGTGAGTCAATTATTCACATGGACCTGCACAAACCAAACAACAAGTTGGTTAATGCATAATTGAAGCACTTTTGGTGCATGGATGAGCCACGAACACACATAGATTCACAAAACTCACCATGGCCCAAACTTGGAGGAAGCCACCACCTTCCCCCTTATAGTATTCTTTGTGATTAGCCACAGGGGCTACATCCAAATGTCATTTTGTCCTGGGACTCCCAAGTTGGGAATCTGGAAATTCTCGAAATTAGGACTCCTAGCATTTTGGAAAGCCATAATTTTTTGTGCAAACCTTCGATTGAGGTGAAGTTTGAAGCAAAGTTGTAGCCCTTGTCGAGAGATTTTCAAAAATATGTAGCATGCCACCTACACATAAGTAAATTGGGGCGATTCTTGACTTTTAGTGATTGGGAGTCAAATTGGCAATTTGATTATTAACCTTTTTTTTTTGCCATAACTTATGTTTTAAATACTCAAATGGGTCATGCAAGCGCATTTTAAACATCTACGTCTCAAGAGCTTTCTAATGGTATAAATAAATCTTTATTCCAATGAATTTTGACGCTTTAAAATTGCTCTCTAAAGATTCAGGAGCCCACTGAGATTCTAACCCCCAAAGTGGGAGCCCACTTGGGGGTGTGTGGGTTCATTCCCTCACACTTTCTTACATCCCTGTGAGCATGAAATGTGACTCCCCAACTTCACTCTCAGCCCGCACCTTTGCAAGCCCTTACCTTGGTCGCGAGCCCAAGGTTAGGGTCGTGACATTGCCCAAATGAGTTGTAATCAAATGTTTTAATTCAATGGTGTAGCATTATGTACGAGGTTGTGGGACACATTGAGGAGGGTAAAGAAAAAAAACATCAAAAGTTGAGTTCCTTGAAACATTGCCCAGAGAATTGATCTCATTCCTAAAACTACGATTGAAGATGTTTATATTACACAACTTCTTAGCTAGATGGTAAGATGTGTAATTCAAAAATTTATTAGAAATAATGCCAAAAGGAGTTGTGATCTCATGTGTTGATTTATTTGAAAATTATACCACATGAATATTTAGAATGAAATTCAAAACATGCATTAACACAACTTTCACGTATCCATTATGGTTCACATTTGTTATAGGAAAAATAATTCTTATAATTTTGTTGGAGATAAGATTGAAGTGATCAAGGAAGTTCATTATTATGTGTTAGATGACCTGTCGCAACCCTAACTTTGGGTTCACGATTAAGGCAAGGGCTTGCAAAAGTGCAGGCCAAGGGTGAAGCCCGGGAGTCACATTTCATATTTTTAGGAGTGTAGGAGAGAATGAGGGAATGAACCCCCACACTCTCAAGTGAGCTCCCATTTTGGGAGTTGGAGTCTTGATGGACTCCTAAATCTTCAGAAGGAAATTGCAGGGGTCAAAATTCATTGGATTCAAGAATTCTTTATACCATTGGAAATCTCTTGGAACGTAGATGTCTAAAATGGGCTCAAACAATCCATTTGCATACTTAAAACATAAATTATGGCAAAAAAAAATGGTCAATAATCAAATTGTCAATTTGATTCCATACCATTAAAAATATGAAATAACCCCAATTTCCTTACGTGCATGTGGCATGCCATATATCTTTGAAAAGCTATTGACAAGAGCTATAATTTTTCTTTAAACCTCACCTCAATCAGAAGTCTACACAAGAAGTTATGGCTCTCCAAAATCACGGGAATCCCAATTTCGAGAATTTCAGACTCCCAAGTTGGGAGTCCCGAGACAAAATGACATTTGGGTACAAGCCCCGTGGCCAGGCACAAATAATACTATAAGGGGGAAGTGGTGGCTTCCCCTAAGTTTGGGTCATGATGAGTCTTGTGAGTTCGTGTTTGCCCATGGCTCGTTTGTGCAATAAAAGTGTTTTAATTATGCACTAACCAACTTGTTGTTTAGTTTGTACAGGTCCATGTGAATAATTGAACTACTTGTCATTTGTCTTAGTCCCCATCTTAGAACTCCAACACACCCTTTTAACCTCGAAGTGTTGCAAGTCAGGGATCGTGCCCCAATTCCTTATCCTTCCGTTGTTTTCACCTTGGACTCACATTTGAATTTATCAAGGAGCTTGGGGGCGTGTCATGACCCAATACATGACACACTATTAGTATATCATGCTTTCATATTGCATTGGCGCCATTTGACTAAATAGGGATGTTTCACTTTGTTTGGAATGATGGCTGCAATGGGTTGTTTAAATCTGCAAAAGCCTAGTACTTTGTGGTTCAATATCCATCATTAATAGTTTTTGACAACTTGCCAAATGGTTGTGAAATGGTTTGGAATTTTTTTGCAACAAGCCATGGTGAAGGGGTTACTTGCATCAGGAGGAGTTCAGAGGAGAGATGCGAGAATGAACTTCATGTCCATGAATGGACATTAGACATTGAAAAGGCTCAAATCTTGCAACAGCTTGGAGGTTAAGAACATCATGTTTGACCCCAATGAAAAAGTGGAATGTGGTATTGGTGGTGAATGAATAGTTAATGTAGTTTGTGTTGGGGATAATGTAGCTGTGATTACTAACAACAAAACCAATGAGCAATTTTGGCTACTCTTAGTGGACAAGACTATACATGTGCATGAATCCTTTGAAGATGAGTGGGGAAATTCCTATGTAAAAAAAGATGTAGTTCTAAGGGGATATTGGTATGAGAAGCTATAGGCAGGTAGTCATTCTTATATTCTTCGAGATGACAAACCTCTAGCCTACACATTTTCACATTTGATTATAACATCCAAATTTACAATGCCACCCATTATCCATTCTATCAGGGGTTATGCATCTTACAAATTTAAACTTGAAGTGTTGGGTTTCATTATTGATATAGTAGAGGTAGCAAGATTTTAAATTAATTTAATGTTTTTTGTTATCCAATAATGAATTTCTACATGTTTTGTTTTCATTGGTTTGTATGGTTTGGTTTGTGCACTGTGTACATGTGGTACTTTATTGCATTTACACATGTGAAGTATAAAACACATCATTGATGTTTGAAGCATGGACTTATAGAAGGGTGCATGGGGTGTCCAAATTTAATTTTAATTATGCCTTCATGCCCTTAGTTGTTTTCTACTCAATTTTGTCAAGGATGATAAGATGTTTTGTTTTCCCAATTTCTCATTGGTCATCCAACATTTCAATTAGGTAGCATGTTTGTTCAAATTAATCTCAATGAATTGTTAGATGTCACTATTAGATGCTCACTATTTAGATGTCAACATTTGCTAGTTGACCAATTTGAATTTCATTCATTCATATCATAATGGTTAAATGATAAAAAGACCGAAACAACTTTTGAACCCAAACTATTATGTGGGTAGATATGTGATTTGTTAATATCTTAACATTTAATAAGGTCCATGAATTTCATTTTTAATTTGCCATTACTTGGTAGTACTAGGTCTTTAAAATTCATGACACAATGGTAGTGCACATATATCATTCATGTTTATAAAATAATATATGCGAATATAATATATCTTAATACTTACCTGGGCTATAGATATATTTTTGAAATTATTTTAAATTTGTTGTATTAAAGGTTGTTTAGTTGGATTATGGTCTTGAACTAAATGGAACAATTTCAAATTGAACAAGAATTTGGAGGTTTTCATTGGTTTAATACTGAACTTTTAATAATGGTCAATTTGCATGTGAAAGTTAGTTCAAGCACTTGATACATTTTCCCTTGAATAAACAAACAATTGCAAAAGAGTTGGCAGTAAAAATAAAGGATTTACAAACTTGGGATCACAAAAGATGCATAGACCAAGAATTTGTTTATGATGTTTATTCAAATGCTTATTTTTTGTAATACTTACATGTTTAGAAGATGGGTCTACCCCAATTTGCTTAAGAAGTTAGGTGTTTACTATATGTGGTATTGAATATGGTATTGACTTGATTAATTCCTGGATTATTTAATATGTTCATTTAGAATGTTTATTCAAGTGATTATTATGACTTAGATATGTGATTACTATGGTACTTATTATGGTGAATAGTTAGCACTCACATATAAGTCAAAAACTCCTTTGGTTAATCCAAGCTCATAGTGTTTAATTATTGATGTGCTTATTGAGGTTCAAATGGCAAATATATTTCCCATGATGTTCAAGCTAATCACTTGTTATAAAAAAGATATACCCATTCAATGGTTTAATGCACTAATATATGTTGGAATACTACAAAATCTACCAGAGAATATACATGCATAATAAAAAACTTTATATTTCCACAAAAACCTCCATGTAAGTTTGCAAATAAAGATAGGAATTAGATTTACATGAAACTACATGTGCAATGTTGCCATAGTTGAGTATTGACATAACCTATTTAAGCAACTACAACTTGGATTAACCTTACAAAGTCTTCTTACTATGGGTAATCCTAGCTAGCCCTAACATGTCTTCCTTCTTTTGAGCCCTGATGGATACTTTTTTCTTTGACAAAGCCACATTCATAGAAGTCTTTTTCCTAATTGGTGAACCTTGACCATGAGAGGAACCCTTTTGTTTCTGAAATGAACACTTGACTTTTTGTTCAAAATCCTCTTCTATAGTACACGAATTGCCTTTAACAACAATATGCTCACCAATGTCCAACATAACATTTTGTTGGTATGTGTTGTCAAGCTTTTTAGTAGAAGAAGGTAGTGATAATGACTTTGGAATCCAAACACAATTACAATAATTATTAATCACATAGCAACATAAGTTTCAAGGAAAAACATCAAATAGGATTTTTGCATGTACCATATAGCTGTGTTTTCATTCAATTCTAGGATTAATTCATGACATGCACCAATAAGTTCTGTGGTCGTGAATATGGAAATTGGCATTGTGTAGTTGCCTACACCTTTTAATTAATTAATTGAAAGTCTATTCAATAAGAAAAAACATTCAAATGACTAACTTGTAGCATTTGCCACTAGCATTTTAGTGTTTTTTTCAAGCAAGTCTTGGTCAAAGGGTAGCTCCTGATGCATTATGTTGGTAGTTTGTGGTGGCATTAGAACAATAACTTTTTCAACCTTTAGTAAAATACATTAGTCACAAAAATTATGAGTCCAAATACATATCAAGATTTGACTCTTTTAAACCTAAAAGAATGTAGGTTAACATAACTTAAAAGGATATAAAGAAATTGCACAGAAGGAATATGATGTTTTGTTTTCGCTAGAGGTTGTTTTGGCATGATGTGCATCATGGGAAGTATTGACATCAGTGTTATGTGTATGTTGAAGTGGTGCAATTGCAACACTTGTTGATTTGTTCACAAACACATTCTTCAGCGGGGATTCAACCTCTTCATGAAATTTGGGAAAGGAAGGAAGTGTACTATTTTGAAGTCCTACATTAAAAAATTGAAGGCCCAATGGGCTATTACTTATTGCTCCTATGGCTTTTGTGGTAAAATAAATTACTGGAGCCCAATTTAGTTTGCTTGAGTTCTAAAGTGTTACATGTAGGCCATGGCAGATTTAGCAAATTTTTTTTATGGAACAATCACAAGGGGAAAGGAAAATACAAAACTAATATTCCTTGCTTGGGAAATATAAACATTCAAATATAATTGCATATAGTTAAATCAAAATAGAAAGACAAATTAAATTCTATAAGTCCAACAAAATGCAAACAATGTTTTTGAGTTGAAAAAACTATTTGAATGCAAAACTTGGACTTAGAAAATCACAAAAAATACAAATGACGCCCTACACATAGGTAGGTCAATCATTATTCCAAATACTATTTGCAATTTGTAACAACATGTTGTAAGGTGAAGCACTTAGAGTCATTGACTATACATATCATGTGCTAAAGTAATCACAAAAAGGACAATGTCTACTTGCAAAAGAGGTAAGTATTTATCCCAAGTATCTATAGCAACATGGTAATTTTGAAACGCTAAAATCACAAATGTGTTAAAATAATCACAAATGTGTTAAGGTAATCATATAATTCACATGACTATTTATATGTGGTAATTCATCCTTATCCCAAGCAATTAGAAACAAAAATGTCCAAAGGGTCAAGGACTACAAATAAATAAAAATGAGAATAATAACACATGTACTAAGATAATCACAAAAAGTGTAATGGTTCCTCAAGTGTAAGGAGTCATCCCATGCTCACATGTGAGGTCTTTATCCCAAACATTCCAAAGCAATTAGGCTTGGTGAAGCATTCAAACTCACTAACCAGAAGTAGCATGTGCTTAATAATTTGTAAAAATCACATTGAATGCTTTCAAGGGGGAAGTCCTTATAATCCCAAAGGATCTATAGCAACAACATCCAAAATTAGGTGAAACATTCAAATCAATAACCCTACGTATCATGTGTGAAGTGACACATAAAGCTTCACACATGCACATTGATGTATTCTCAAAACTTATTTCAATTTGAATCAATCACAACAATTCTTTTTAGCCTACATGTGTTACATGTGAAGGACAACCAATCTGCAAACTTGAACAACATGCACATATAGGATATACAATCCTTAAAAAAAAAAAAAACTAAAAAAAAACTAAGATGAGGATAGGGAATTCACCATCCATATGGTAAAACCCAACTTCCTTATGCAATGTTTGTTTTAGCTCCTCCTACAATGCATCTGACTTCATTGTTGTAGTAAATGTTTGTAGCTTTTCATTTCTTTCACAGAATCCAAAATTGTTCCACCATCTAAGGTGAAACACTTCACAAATTAAACATTTGTTATCATTTTTCAACATTTTAGCCAAACAAAATGGATGGTATGTGTGTTTACAAGATATCAATGTAATATCATAGAAATTGTACCAATTTTTGCAAAAGCCACATGGCTTGAGCACTATGACAAAGTTTGGATTGGAATCAAAATTAATGGGGCAAGATGGGTGTAACATTGGTTCCAACCAAAAAGAAGAACCTCTTCCTCTTTCCGTACTTCCCAATTGTTGCTGAATTACAACACGCTACTTTCCTAGAACTGTTAGATCCCTATTCATCCTAACAATATCAGTTTCAACCTTCCAGTGATCTAATTCAATATCTTGAAACAAATCCTCACCCTTGATCACCCTGGTTGTTTTGTCTTTCAATAGAACTTGAGAGGTCTCCAATTCCCTCTTTACAAGTTGTTGCTGATGAACAAGTGATTCTAGTTTTGATGCACTAGTTCCTTATTCATCAGCCCCATCATAAACCTAAAGTTACACAAAACATGAAAACATTTCAATGTGATCGGTTGACCAAAACATAGAAGAAGATAAAAACAAAAGCACCATAAAAGAAACCACCTACTCTTTCAAGAACATCATTTGGTTTGTGAGCTTTTGCATTTTATATTTAGCAAGCTTGAAATCCCCCTGGGCTTCAACTGCAATGGTCTTGTGGTCCTCCATATTATATTTCAAGTTAATCAATTTTTTCGATAGTTTTTTTGTGTCAGCTTCAAGGTGTAGAACGTTCCGTTCAAAGCCTTTGAACAAATTGTTCAAAAATGGTTGTAAAGCTTGGACTCAAGTTAATTTTGTAGGTGGAGCACCATATGGACAAGTGCCCTTGCCTCTTGTCCCTTTTAGAACACCAAAATTCTTACAAACAACATCATTGGGCTCAATTTTGCAAGAGACTTCCTTGAGATTTAACCTTGACACATTTGAAGACTTACCATTTTTAAGTTTTTCAACAACCAGCCTACACACCTTCTTTTTCACGATTGAAGTAACTATTCTTGCCCAATTCACATCACATCCTTTCATTTGTGCTATGTACCCCTTCATGGCCCATGACATAAGTTCATTGTTTGTAACATTTGACATGTCATAAATGTGGCTACACAAATGAAGTAAGTCCTTTTTTGTGTTAGCATGTAGCCGAGTGTTTGTGGTTTTGAACTTCACAACCTTGCCAAAAACTTCCTCTATATCTATCTTAGAAACTTCTTTGGTAGTAATGTCACACTTGGGATTCAAACTAGTATCATTGAGTTTATGCACCTTGATAAAAAACTCTTATGTCTACGACTCATATTCTACAACACTTTGCAGAAACAACTTGTGATCCTTTGAAGCTATGTTCTTAGCTATATTTGAAACAAATATGTTATTACACATAGGGAATTTTTTTTTTGTCTCTACCTTGCCCAAACATTGTAAACCCCTCTTACTTTTTGTGCACTTACAATAGACACTGAAATAAAACAAAAAAGAAAACAACAAGAGCCAAATAAACACCACTAAGAGTTGACAAAGGTTTAATGTCGAACATGAAGACAAAGCAAAAAACATCATAAAAGAAGGAAGTTTATTGAAAGTTGACAAAGTTGTTTGTGCAGAAATAAAGTTCTTAATTTTTGTGGCGCACTTTCCTAGGGCACATTGCCAACAATTACATTTCTATTTGAAAACAAACCTTTGTTTCAACTCCTATTGTAATTCATTGTGATTCTAGATGGTTCACATTTTTGAGCTTTGGATGGAAAACAAATTCCTACCCTAACATGTTTAACAATTGTACATCAACATTAATAACATAAGGTTCAGTCCTAATGACATAAGAAAGTCCTAATAATGACTATCCCTAAGGAGGTTCAATTGGTTCTTTTTACCATGTTTTTACCCATTGGAATATATATGTGGAAATGAATGTAATGTACTTGTGTACTCAAAAACATATATATACTCCAAAAAAAATTTAAATGAGTTTTTATCTTTATGAAAGTTGAAGGTATATTGAATCATGTCATTTCACATAATATGAATTATGTTTAGATACCACGTGACTAATTTGAAAATTTTCATTTAAAAAAATGAGTTTTTCTAACAAATATGCAATAAATGTGTGGTAAACTGAAATTTTAACAAGTAATCGCACACATAGAAAATGACAAGCATAGTTAGTTGGGCCATTTTTTAAATTGCATTAAAATTGATTATTTTAATGACTAATGAAGTCCTAAAATTAGTGCAATGAAAACAAAACTATGGCCTTCTTATACCAATGTATACTACAAATACATTCATGGATATTTCAATATAGATAATGGAATTTATGATTATATTTAAAATAATATTTCATAACATCAATTTTGTAAAAATAATTATTGTAGGGCTCAAAAACCAAAATTAATACCCAAAATTAAATGTACCATGCTTTTGGAACAATTATATTATATGCATTATAATACTAAATCCAAAAGTGTTCCAAAGGGAGTCATTGTAGTGTGCTTTCACCCAATTGCAAATTAGTGTGAACCAACATGGACATAACATATAAGTTTTTATGCACCTTTGTGGATTGTTATGTGTCCCAAATCAATTTTTTTTTGAATTTAATGAAAATAGGCCAATATATATGATTATCATCTAATCTACTTAGCTGCAATCTTTTAATTATTTGAAAAATAATGTTTGATACCAAATTTGGTTCTTTTTAATGTGCATGATTTGGATTATATAACAACACATAAAGAACTTGTAAATGGACTCACCAAAATGATAGTTTGTTTAATGAACTGATTTATTAATCTCCAAAATTGATAAATCTCATAAGCAATTCAAGATAGGGGTTTCCAAACCATTTCAAAATGGCATGAAACTTTGAAAACCTTTAAAGATGACAAAATTGAATAAAAACAATGAAATTTTTTACAACATGAATTTTGTGAAATTCTTATAACTTTATTCTCAAAAATTAAATCTTGAGAGGTATTATAGGACAAATATTAGTTACTTTTTGAATTTTTATGGAAAAATGAATTGTAAAATCTGAAACATGAGCATTCAACAATGTCACATTCTTGTCAAGTTGTCAAATACAATATAAAGTTGTATTATAAGGAACTCTTATCATATCATTTTTTGTCCATTCAAACTTGCACGAACCCATAGTAGCTAGGCTATTACTAGGCTACCTTGGGCTACTACTAGGTTTTAATATTAGGCTACTATATCAATTTCCAAACTAGAACCTACAATAATATTTCACCAAGTTATTATAATTGGTCAAACAAGGTGCTACGAAAATTGACTAGTCAATGATTACTAGCCATATAGTCATAAGCATGACAATAGTTGCATAAATGGCATACAAAATGCCACATATGATTACATGATTAAGATTAAAGCATAATTGCAAAATGATTCAATCATAGGACCTTATTAATGGAAAATTTGCTACAAGAAATCATAATATTTCAAGCAATTCAACTTGACTATGGTGTCATATTGACCAACTTGGAGAGGTACAATTAATTGGAGGTCTAACCATAAATGACATGTGTTATTTTTATTTTTTGCAAAACCCACATGAAACACTTGACATGTACCTCAAAAGAAATCTTGTAATCCAAGGCAGTTGTCTCATACATGACAATCTTAAAGATACCATTTGTTTTTAATGATGAAATCTTGAAATTTATGCTATAATATGTTTGTAGATATTTGGAATAAGTGCATAAGTTTTTAATTATGATACTTGATAAAGAACTAATCTCATTTATAAATGAAACAAACATCTTTAATTTGACCCCACTACTTTTTTCTTACATATTTATAAAACAAAAAATGTACAAACATCATAGGTGTATGTACAATATGAAAAATGATTGGAAACTACCATTGGTTCCATTCCACAACAATAAACATTTCAAATGGCGTGGCACTTTTTGGGCTTCTTCAATATGTTAAGTCTACCAAAAGGAATGTTCATAAGCTTATTCATTTGTTCGAGCATAATATGTTTTGTTACATAACCTAGAAGATGAAAATAAGTTAAGATAATCACAAAACAAAATCACAATCCAATATTATTTCAACATCCTATTTGATCCTTGGAATTTCACAAATCATATCACATTGTGCTCTATTATGTATTAAAAAGAATGAGAAAGAAATTAATAGGTGTGAAACATGTATATAAATGTATGACATAACACATAAATACATGTTTATAGTTTATTTATATAATAAATAATATAATATAAAATTTTCATATTTTCAAATAATATTATTCACATATTCTGAATGATTTTGTTGTGCGTAATTTAATTTATAAATATTTACTAAATTTACCTCCAAAGCAATAGTCAAATTCCTTATTTTGAATTCACTTCATTTGTACATAATGAGAATGACCCCCAAGACCAAAAGTTTTCAAAGGAGTACCCAAAAACATGTAATAGTCCATAATCAATGAATATGGACTCCATGCACCTTCATATAATTTTTTTTAATGAATAAAGACTCAATGGTAATATGATGTGGTAACGTTGATACTAAGGAGGACTTTTTGGAAGGATTTTGATGATCAAATTTTCTATGTACTTTGGATTATGGTTTTTTCTTATTAAGTCTTTTTTAAACAAATGTAATATTTTAGAACTCATCTTTCAAATTTAAATTCTCCATAAGGTAAACTAGGGTTGAAAATTTTTTTATAATAAAATTTGAATGATATGTGAAATGACTTGTGTGATTCAAAGTATCTTACCTTCACGCTACCTTCGTAGTGTTAATTTAGGCAATTATGGACTTTCACATGTGCCTAAAAATGTTACACCTTAGTGTGCTTTTGCCTTTTTAAGTCTCCATTCCATTCTTCATTTTTCATATTTTCCTTGATTTGCTTGGTTTTAGTTTTCCTCTATGTATTTTGCTTGATTTTTTATCTTCTTTTCTTTCTTGTCTACCCTCAATTCCTAATACATATTAGGACTTATCAAGTATTAAGGTTAGGATTATCAAATTCTTCTTGTTTCCCTTGTGGGATTTTCGATTATTTTTTAGTTTTTCTTTAGTTTGATTTACTTGGGAGTTTTCAATGTGTGCATATAATGTGGAGAAGCACATGCATTGGTATTCAAATTAATTATTTTACCAATAAAATTTGGGCGATTTAGTACACTATATCATATGTATTAATGTGGGATGTCATATATATGATTTAATAAGACCAACCAAACCATATATTTACATGTGTCAATACAAAAAATGAAAAAAATTATTTTGGTTTGTCAAAATTATTTAAAACATAAGCAATTTAAATTGCATTGGGCACTTTCACAAAATTATGAAATGACTTGACAAAGTTTCAAAACATGTGTGTAACTTGCATGGCTTGATCTATGGACATATCTATTCAAATCTAAATGGTCAATCTATGCTAACATCTCAATGATGACAATACAGTGTGGACATGTGTTAGATCAGGTTTGTTGTTTGGTAACAAGTGAAAAATTCAACCACGCAATCACATGGTGACACATTGTTTTTATGATCATACTCATCATCATAGTTGTTGAAGTTGTATCCAATGCTGATGTGGATATGTTACATGATTGTACTCATATCAGACAATGGTCTATCGCTTGCCATTACAGTGGCTGGATATGTCCAATATGACTTGTTTGAATATACTCACAGTTGTAAAACCCAAGTTTTATTCTACTCTTTTTCCAACTCCTGTCTCATCCGAGCCTTTCTTGTTGCTTGCTCGTATCAAGAATTTGGTATGGTAGGATTCAGGAGTTAGACACAAATGAAGATAATAGGGCCATGCTAGCTCACTAATTCTGCTCTCGCTGGCACATACATACCATACAAGCAGGCAAGAAGTGAAGTGCTTGATTTACATCTTATCTATTTTAAAGCTTCCTATACACACATGCTTTGCATTGTGCATTGTGAAACTAACCTCCAATCCAATGTTGTATATGTGTAACTTTTGTAGTCATAAGAGGGCCACTGACTACTTAGCAAAAGCATTTCAAGAGAATGAGAGGCTGACTTTGAATAACAAGGTTACAAAGTTGCAAAATACATGGACCACAGTTGAGGTTTGATTTTCACAAGTGATTGTTTGAATATCTTCTATAAAATTGCAACAGACTAAGTTATTATTCAAATTCTGATGTTTAGGAAACAATTAAATTTTAGAGTCAGTCCAAGTGACTAGGTAGCTTACAACTCAGGGTGCCTTCTCAGTGATACAATCCAGATTCTAATGATGAGAGATCTTGACAATGAGTATGGAAGCTACACCAGACTGATGATGCTGATGATGGGCATGCAAGTAACCAGCCTTTCTTTCGGTGTCTTTACAGTTTGATCATATTCGGATTCGGGGAATTTGTAAAGGGCTCTGAGAAATTTCCTATCGTACTGGGAGGGCACCTTATATTTCATGAATATCCCTTCTTAAAAGGATGACGGATCGTATGCCTACATGTAGGCTAAGATTCCTCCCACTCTTAAGGAGTAGGTGTAAGAACCCTGCCCCTCCTATGCATTGCATGCGGTGTAAATGTGTTTAGGTTCATTATAAAGTTTGCCTAGTGCTTTGTGATGTGTAAAAGGCCACAGGTTGGGGACATTCCCAAAATGTGGGGCCAGGGTCAGTTACTACCACCTTGTCCCAAGTTCCTTATTTTGGGCAAAGCCCTAGGGTTCACGACCTCACTCTAGGACTTTATCTTGTACTTTAGGCCCTTAAAAAGGACTCATAGGTCATATTGACCACCTGCGCTTCATTGTGCTTTACTATGTGGTCGGTTGTCCACTGTAATTTGGCTTTCTTTCCACCATAATTATCCAATCTTTGAAGGTCTTTGAAATGATGCTTCTTCCTTTGGCATGCTTTTAATTCATTGTACTCTGAGTTACAGAAATCTATAGGCCTGGTTCGATTGCTGGCCAGATTCTTTTACGGTGGCCCCTCAATATGGGTAGTCCTTCAATATGGCTCTCTCGACCATAATTATGTTTTCTTCCGAGGTTCTCCTGGGATCTCCCCCAAGTTATCAGGCCTGATCCTCTGTCCTTCCACTTGAGGATTTCCATAGCTTGGTGGAACTGACTATGTGCATTTTGTCCTTTGGTGTCTGTTTATATGCTCTAAACAATTGAGTCTGCTATAAAAGTGTTGTGGGGGCATTTGCTACTTCATGTGGGAAAAGTGAATGCAAAGAAAGACCAGACCCGAGGAGGCCTCCGCATATTCAAGTATGATAACATCCAGAGTAGTACATCTTCTGGATTCTACAACACATCAAGGTTGTGTGACAGAGCTCTGCTGCAAGGATTCTACAACACATCAAGGTTGTGGTGACAGAGCTCTGCTGCAAAAATACCGCGGAAATTGAGTTATCTGGTGGTGCGAGAATCCCCATAGATCTTGACTTTGTCTTTTCCGACACCAGAAAATTTTATTTCCCAAGTCTCTTTTTGCCAGAATGCTAGTGAATGGGTTGTGTATCAACTAATAAGTGATTCTCACATCAGAATAACATTCTGGGGAGAGCCAACTCTCACATTCAGAGCCAAACTCTGCGGCCTCTGGGACATAAAGAACACAGGATATTAGCAAATTTAGGCAATTACCAGACTACCTTTACTATTTCAGAAATTTCTTGATATATATATAAATATTTTTTTTTGGCTTTGGAAGTAAAAATAAAAATATCCTGAAATTCTTGCAGTTGAGGTGGAAAATAAAAATGTCAAGTAATTTTGCACTACTTAATAAGCACACCATACCGCCAAGCTTTAGCGTGGGCAATAAATAATAATGCAAAAAATTGAATTTATTTTTATGGCATTGCGAGCAGCTAATTTTGAGAAAAAAGGAAAATTATTAAAAAATAATTTAATTACTGCTGGAATGGTAAAGGAACTATGATAATGGCCATTCTTTGCCTCTATTTTACTCCATTTATTGTTGGAGAATTTTCTAGCTTCCTCCAAGAGACTAGATAAGACCTACCAGGAACTCGCTTGAAAAATTGATGTGTAAACCCTAACCTACCAAAAACAATTTCACCTCCCATTTGTTGATATGGACAATGAACACAAAGGGTCTACAATAATTGACCTTGTTAGTTACACTGAACACCAAATGTGTGTTTTGATACTCAAATTTGGCACAAGAATGATCTTAGGTGGGTGCTGCTGGTTCAACAGATGGAGAAGAGTTCAGCACTGCTGCCAACCTAAAGAACAAGGGGCATATTGGGGATGACTACAAAACTGGTTACTGTATACATTATGGTCTGTGCTTGTGATGATGAAAGGTATGGGAACAACAAGAAGGTGGAGGTAATGATGTTTGATGCCAGTAGAAGATCTTTCACTCATGTGATCAGATTTTGTGGGTACTTCCCATTCAGTAGAGCCCATGGTCCCCACTCCACTTTACCTGACTTTTCTCTCATCCTACAACTTCTGTCACCATTCACTAGACTGCATTTTCTTTGTGTCTGACTTCAATTATGCTCTAAAGTCAAGAATTTGAACCCGGGGTATCCGGATTGATGAAAAACCAAGTGTTTTCTGGCCTAAAATGAGCTGGACATAAAACAAAACTCACCGCAACCCAATTTTCACTGGGGAATTGGAGTTGATGAAGCTACAAAAACATTCAGCCTAAAATGAGCCAGACAACAAAAAAAAACTCACTTGCAACCCAATATAAATACTGAGCACTTTTATTGGGCCCTTTTACAAGTTGAGTCCAATTTATAATAGCATTCAATTAAAAAGCCCAAAATGAACTAGCAAACTTGCTGCGGGGTTTACAATGACCTGCATAACCTAGTTATTTGCTGTTTCAATCAAGCCTCCAGTGTTGAGGGTTGATTCACCATTCTGAGCCTTGGTCTGCCATACCCAACGAAGTACTTACAAGTCTAGATATGTAACAGCATTTGAGTATGCATGGAACTCATTTGCAAAGGCCAGTTTGCAGGGCACTCACAAACTGTTATGTTGGTAGGCTACTCACAGCCATGCAGACAGAAATGTACCCCATTTTGGTAGTGCTCGCCTTTCTGATGAGGTGTTCTCCATAATGCGGTCTTGACTGAGTGTATTTACATTTAGTGGTAGGTAAAGCCCTGGCCCTAGACCACAAGCTTTCCTTTGTGTAAATACCTGTAGGATTTTAATACAAGACATTTTTTTCCTGTGATATCCACTGGGTATCATGGGATAATTCTAAAAAAAAAAGAAAAAAGGAGGGGCAGGTTGTTTGGAAAAGCATAAACATTTATGCTTTTTAGAACAACTGCCCTTCATGGATGGAAAGTTATGGTGAGGAATGTGCCCTCCAACTACACTAAAAAAAATGCCTTACTAGCTCCTTATACCCTTTATAAGGAGAGAGCATCAGTCAGTAAGTAGGGTGTTTATGATCCTCTCAGTACTGGGATTGTTGCATGCTTGAGCATAATGACTCTTAAGAACTAATTTAAAGATCTATACCTGCCAACATCTTTGGGTTTGAGCACAAGATACAAGTAATTGTTGGGGTAGAGTATTGACCTTTCTTCTAAAAGGTCAACAATACTCAAGAAAAACAAACTCATTTCCTTTGATTCAAGGGAAGCAGACAAGCCCCTCATTTTTTTGTATTAGTAATGAGAGAGGCTTGGCTTGCTATGGTGCAGCTAACATGTGGTGCTTACAGTGCAGCTAACATGTGGTGCTTACAGTGCAGCTTTCTTTGGGGTCAATTCTTTTGGTTGTTTAGGCTATCAGCTTCTCTCTATAATGAATTTTTGTTATCATCTTCCCCAGTTCCCCCCAGGTTGCATGAACCAACCATTGTGCTTATGATTATTATCTCTTTTGTTTTTGTTGTGAACTGAGAATGCTAAGAGGATCCACATGGGAAAAAGAATCCCCCCTTTTGTAAATCCCATTAAAAGAAAAATTACTTTTTGGAAACTTTTGATCAGCTTATTAAATTCCAAGGATTCTTTTGGCTGTTGCACATGTTAGCTAGGAAGAGAAGTGAAGATGCCCATGAGTTTGAGATGGTAGGTTTACCAAGGTGGTAACCACCAGCATTGGGTGGTTCTGTGAGTTTTATGAAGGACCTGTGGTTCTAGTTCTAATAAATAAAATTGGTTTTGGTTCTAGTTCTATAAATCAGACCCAGTTCCAATCTTGTTTTGGTCTGATTATGGTTAACCTGGACCAAAACTGGTGGTTAACTGCTTTCAGTTAGCCCTTGGTTCTTACCCTTTCTTTTCAAAAGTCCCAAATTTGTTTCCTGTTTTGGTTCTTCAAAAAACCAGGATCCAGGTTCCAGTTTGGTTCCGGTTCTCTAAAAAACTGAGGACCAGATTCTGGTTCCAAAACCCAGACCTGGTTCCAGTTTGGTGTTAACTAATGGAAACTGGCACTTCTAACCTGCCAAACCGGGTACCAATACTGGGAAACCAGTCACATTATGTTGGTGACATAGTCATAATGGGTTTGGGTTTCTAATGGATGATGATGATGTACTGATCTGTGGCGGGTGCTCACTGCTAGCTAGGCAGTGTTTTTATTACCGTGAAATTTCGCCAATTTCAACCTGAAAAAATATGATTTCGACCCATACAAAGGATTTTTCATGAAACAAAAAATTACCCAAATTCACCAGATTTCAATTTTTTTTTTTTTCCCCCCAAATCATCAGATTGTTATGATAAGTTCCAATAAGTAGCCAAGAATATAGAAGGATTCTCTCTCTCTTTTTTCGTACTTTCATTTTTAGTATGTAATTAAATTTGGCTAAACTATTTTCTGGATGATCGCCACTTTGGCTACATAACAAAAATCACACCCCCCGCCCCCCCCCTTAACCAACTCTGTAAACCACTCAAATGCCGATGATGGCATTCATTCGTGCCCTCATCCTACACATTGGGAAAGACGGTACTTCTACTTGAAGTTTGAAGAACAATAGAGTAGGTATCTTAAGATCTGTTGAATACGTGCACACAGCCAGCCGCACGGGGGAAAGAAGGCAACTGCGCAACCCCTCCACCCTTCCATCCTCCCTCCTCCATGCATGCATGACGTGCGGCAAGATGGACATAAGCTTGTACAGGCAAATCCATGATGGAATTGCCTTCCCATGTCGCGCGTGAAACGGGGCTCATTGAATGGCTCTCCCAACCGCGAGCGCGCGCGCATACGTGCGCGCTTTCATTGCACGATACTTAAATAAGTCAGTTGTTGTGTATTCTAAGTGCTTTTCTTTTTTTCTTTTTTTTTTGGGGTCTTGGTTTTGTTTTGTTTTGTTTATTTGTTGTTTTTGGTGGTGTTTGTGTGTGTATGACATTAGTGTTTTTTTTTGGAATTTTCTGGGGTAGCCAAAATGTCCATCATACATAGGAAGATGTAGAAAACTGGCGATCCTCCCTAAGAGTATTTAGCCAAATATTGGCTATAAAACATAATTAAACTACAAGTGTTTAATCATCCTTCTATATTTTTGGCTACAAAATGAAAACCAAGTAAACGAATTCTGGCTAATTTTTAATTTCTCATTTTCTGGCACCTGGAAAAACTCCAAACTAAGCTCTTTTTCGAATTTTGTAATTTCTATTTTTTGAAAATTTTCTCCAGGAAAAAAACAAAAAAACAAAAAGAAACACAGGTGTGTGTGTGTGTGTGTGTTTCTTTTTTTTTTGTTGTGAACAGATTTTTCTAGTAACTCCCCCTGACATTATTATAAAACTTCCAAAACAAAAGTTCCAGTTTCTACAGGGCAATGAATGAGTGCCAGTTGTGAGGTTTCTCTAACCTATGAAAAGGGCTTGAAAACCACCAAGAGTGTAATTAATTCACATAGTGTGTGCTAAATTCACACTGGAGAGGACCATTTTCTTTTCAGATTCAAACACGCTTCCATTTAATGCTACGAGAAACTAAAATTAAATTCCTTTTTCTGTTCTGTCCCCTCACCACCCTAAAGGCTAAAACCCTAACTCCCCCCCCCTGCCCTTTTTTCTTTCTTTTTCCTACTTGAATTTATTTGTGACAGCTTTGAGTATAGTAGACCTATTAAGCAGTTATTATGAAGGGTGGTTGTCTCAACATGACCGTTAGGTGTCCGAAATGCCTTTAACATCAAGGACTGGTTTTTTGGGTCCTCTTCATTGGTGTCCTACCCAAGGGCAAGGGAGGTGCACTACCATTTAATTTAGTGGGATTTTGGGCTTCAATAATTGAGTGGAAGAAATAGTGTGTGGCCCCCAAAACGAACTTGTTGGCATTATGAAAACCCTAATAACTTATTAGCCATGAATACTTTGGAGGAATTGTCCATCTACAAATACAAATGAAGAAGTCAACTAAGGTAGTTCTCTTGGGAAATGAAACACTACATAACTATTGAGAGAGAGAGAGAGACCCAAGAATGATAAGACATCAAAGTTGGAGAATACACCCCCCTCCAACCCCCCCCATCCCCTCCCTTCTTTCCCCCACCCCAAAAGCTCACAACAACTCTTCTAGGGTTCTTCTACTGGGGTGTGTTTGTCAGGATCTTATGATTTGATCCTGCTAAAAAGTATTGCACCACATCGTGTTGCAACCTCATAGTAATGAATCATGGGTGTGAACAGTAGTAGATTACAAAAATTCAAGTTTAATGGCTGGTTGTATATTATAGAGTATAATATTATGTATTCACTACCTCCATTTTCACATAAGATGAAAATCTATCTGGTAGTAAAAAAGAGTTGGAAAATCTCAAAAAAGAGTTGAAAATTGAGACTAATATATGAGCTTCAACAAAGTTGAGGCTTCAAAGAGTTTTTGCAAAAAAACATCTTTTCAGCACCCCAAAACTTCAAAAGGTATTACCGTGTTAGACATGATACAGGTTTACAATGTGAGGACCTTAATGCATGTTGGTGAAATATGTGTTTCCAAATCCAAAAACCTCAACACTAGACTTTGGGAACATTATAGGTAAGCAATTCACCACCATAATAAGTATTCAAAAGTTTGTACATTTTATGGTTTAGTGTAGCATGTGAATAGGGTATAGATAGTGCCTTCCTATATTAATTTTCAGCGAGTGGCAAATTAATTAATTAATTTTTTCTGTGTCCTACTTTTCATTCTTTTTCCTTTCCTTAGAAAAAATGTGGCACCCTTTCAACTTCAATGTCCTTTCAGTACCACATTTAAAACAAAGTTCTTGAAGCTTTCAACAACAAGCAATTCTGGCACCAAACCCCATGATGGAATACTATATGCATGGCACTTTGTCAGGTAGGATTTGATTTGATTCTCAATTTTCAGAACATGTGTTTTCATTATTTTATGTCTCATCAAATGATTTTCTTGAGCTTCTTGACGTCTTGATTCGAATTTCACCTGGTCAATAGGGTGCAAGGGACCTTAACAACTCACTTGCAAATAAGTTCTCCCAAGTTCCAACCCAAGATACCACCATTTTGCACACGAGGACTTCAATTCTTGAGCATGTAAATTGTCTACAGAATATGATTTCTCCACTAGTCATTAGTTTCGTATGGAAACTATAAAAGAGGCATTCATACAAAATTCCATATGATAGATTTATTATTGGAAGGCATTTACTGAATAATTCAGAAGTGTGGGCAATGAAAAAACAGCATCAAAGAACTAATAAAATTGGAAAATAAAAAACCCATCAATAATCTGAAGTGAACCACCTCAAATTTACATTGTGCAATGAGAAATAACTCAAAAACTACCTAATTGGATTCCACGGTTCAAACTTTACATTAATGTATTAACTTTACATTATTTTCTTTCCTCTTAGAGATCCGTGGACATTTCAAGGGTGGAAGAGTAGACATAAGATCCCTACTCTGTTCTAGGAGGGACATTTGCAGGTACAATGTCGCCTCTCAATGCACTTGGGAATTTCTCTGAGTGCTTTCTGTGTGAAGCACATATGTGCCTAGGGTTGTCACATTTAGTATGTAAAAAGAAACTTGCTTAGCCCTCTTTATTGTAACCATGGTACCAGTGTGGGTGCAGGTTCACCTAAGGCATTGGAGGGGTTTGTATGTAATCCAGCACTATCAAGCTCTTCTACCACTCTTAAAAAACCAGTAGAATTTGTCCGGTGTATGCGGAGGGTGCTGGACCCTCATTAAAGTTTCTGCCTCAACTGAGGTGCATAAGGTGCCTCCTCTTCTGTGAAATGCAATCTCAGTCACCCCTTTGAAAGCAAGGTTGGGACCTCAAATGGGGCCGTCTTGGGAACTTGCCTCCCATTTCATGCCAGGCCTCATTTTGCACAATGACCGCATCTTGGTCCTTAGTCCTAATTCATCTCACCAATCCAAATCTTCTAGTTACTCTTCATGTCATATGCATGATTTATATCTCAACCTTAATTGTTGCTACAGGGCAGCAAAGGGTAAGTTGGTTGGCTGAAGCTCAAAAAACAAACCACATGGGTAGACTGCAAATTCTGCACCATTTGCAGGCTCCCCAAATGCCCAAATGATGACAAGGAGTGGGCAGGGGAAATGCCCATTCCAATGAAGATTGGTTCCCTCAAGGGAGAAACTTCAATATTTTGTTTTAAGTTAGGTTTCTGTTTTTCCCATTAGGTTCCTACTTCCTGGCATTGTATTTTTCAGGAATTTTTGTTTGCAGCCAAAGTGGTGATCATGCATAGGCGAGATATGTAAAAAAAGTGACGAGAATCCTTAGGAACATTTAGCCAAATCTGGCTATAAACCACATATGAAGTATGGATCTTGAATCATTCTTCTATATTTTTGGTTACACACTCAAAAACCATTTCTTAATTCTGGCCATTGAAAACCTCCCAAATTTACTTCAGCCCAAAATTAAAAATTAAAAACTTGAAAATGAAGTGTTTTTGGAGGTTTCCAATCACCAGATGTGAGCAATTATTTTTAAAAATCACCAGACTTGTATATTTTCTTTAAAGTTTTTAGCCAAAAATATAGCAGATGATTAAAGATTTATACTTCATACCTATCCAGGTTTAGGGTTTATAGCTGGATAAATTTTCCTGAGGATGATCACTGCGTCAGCTACAAACAAAAAATCCTATTTTTTTAGTTTAAAGTGTGTAGCCAAAATATAGAAGGATGATTAAAGATTTGTACTTCATGTCTAGTTTATAGCCATATTTGGAAAAAAATTCTGAAGAACAATCGCCACTTTTTTTGACATCTTACTATGGATCAACGCCACTTTGGCTACAAACAAAAAATTCCTTAAAAACAAATCACTGCTTCCTCGAAGACACCCATCAGTAGAGGCGGGGGGGATCGCGTCGCGAAGCAAAGCAACGAATTAAGCATCACGTGAACACTGCAACAGCCAACAGTATTGTACTTCGTTCGCTCTCGTCCCCACCACCATGACAACGCACGTGCGGCAGATGATGTCACGCGCGTTCCGGCGCGAAGTTCGATTGGTGAGTCGTGGCATGTCCGGTGCTTTTGGATCTGAGCCATGTGTATGCACCAATTTAAAAAAAACACACAATTTCGGTGCTGGAGGTGTAAGTCCGTGTGTGTGAGCGTCAGGCGGATGGAGGAGGTAGGTCTCTGTGTCAGTGCTTTTTTGTAACTGGCCAAATTTCGCCAAAAAGCGAAACTAAAATTTAAAAATTCGAAAAAGAAGTGAGTTTGGAGGCTTTCAGTCGCAAAAAATGAGCAAAGAAGAAGAAAAAGAAAAAGAAAAAGAGTATAGATCGCCAAATTCGCACCCTTGTTTTTCAGTGCGGTGCCCAAAAGTAAAGAAGGATCATTAAATATTTATATTATTTGATTTCTGGTTTATAACCATATTTGGCTAAATCTTCCGTGGGATGATAGCCACTTTTCTACATCTTTCAATGCATGATCACCCACTTTGGCTACAAACAGAAATTCCCTCAAAAAAACACAGGTCTGGTCTGCGTGCAGCAGCGCGGGGGCGGGGTGCGGGGAGGGGGACAGGTGGAGGTGAAAAGCAAAGCGTGAACGCGTGGTTTCCCAGCGTAGTAGGTGAGTACCAAATTGTGAATCAATCTGTTGTGAAGTACCCATCATCATGACAAGGGCCTGACGGTGTAGACGACAGCCGGTGGTAACGGAATCGTGATCTTTATTATTCGGTCTGTTGGGTATGGGGATATTGTGCGAAAAGGGAGGGAGGGAGGGAGAAAGGAAGGGAGGGGTGCGGGTTGGTGCTACTGCTATAGTAGTTGGTACGCCTGCGCTGCAACACCCCGGGCTTCCCCAGCGTGGTTGGTTGCTGGGCTAAGCTCTAAAGTGTAGGTTAAACCCCAGGGGCCGGGCTTTACGAGAATAGGGCCCCACAAGTGGAGCCAAGCAGATGCCCCCCATTCCTGTAAAGCCCACCCCCAAGGCTTTTACATGCTGTAACAAAACCATCATGGTTTCATTGTAAAATGAACCCTTTGGTACCTATCAGATACCCGCTGGGTATCACATGAAAAGAAAGTGGAAAATGCCTGCCCGTGCATGTAATTACGCTGTTTAAGCCAACCTGCAATTACACTGAAAAGCACTGTGCAAGTTTTAATGTTTTTATTTATGGTGTACATACAAGTCTGCTCCTTGCATTACCAGAGTTTGAACTTTGAACCTTTGCTCAGCTCTTGACTTGATCAAAGTTCTTATTTCAAGTCTTCCAGTTTCATAAGTGTTTATCAGCGTATTATTGACGAAATTGTATTCTAATAACTCTCATCCTGATGCCAGTGATAATACTGGAGATGTGGATGAAGTACCTACATCTTAACGTCCCCAATTTCGGTTATGGCTTCTTGGATGCCCTTAGACAAGGCAGATTACAAAAACTTAGGCTTCTGATATGTAAACCCATTTTCATGTGACCCTATTCAAGAGAGCAAAATTGCATGCCATCCTCAATAGAAATCTCTGGAGGTTGGTGGGAAAACAATATACCACTAAAAATGTTAAGTGTGAGAGGCGCAGTCCTAACAACAAATATGACACTCAACATTGCATCCTGCAACACTAATGTCTCAATCTCAAATAATCCTGCTAATATGTATCTGCAAAGGCCCCCCTCCAATCACAGGAGTGAGTTGAAGCTGTGTAATATGTCAATGAATGATTTCCCTTATGGGGTGTTCTCAAATCCTTGGGGGTATGCTCCAGAATCCACCTGCATCTGAGCTTGCACTCCCCTAAGTCAAACCCTACTGATACAATGGAATTGGCCAGTAGATCTGCACTTGATTTGGGCACTCCTGTTTTCAAGTGTTTTATGGCAAATTGCCACCATAAATTTCAAATAGGTACCTAACAAAGTAAGTTTGGGGTGTTCTAAGACTACCAATGTGGTAAGCACTAAGTACGGACCAAGTTAAACACCTCACCAATTCAAGGACTTTTCGTAATAAGGTAGAAGCACCATAAAATCATTGAAATAAGAAATGTGATTAAAACAAAGTCAGATTTCTCCAAACACTTACTTTGAATTTTTAAAAAAATACTTACTTCACTCAGCTGCTAGGCGGGCCAAAATCTTGTTTGTTGAAAACTTACCTGCAACGTGCAGAGGTGCATTTGTTTGTTTTCCCTTTATAATGGATGCAGTGATTCCACAGTGGTAAACTAATACGGACAATGTTCTATTCTTTCTCCTGACTAATAAGCCAATTGCTTCACTCATCCCGCCCCCTCCATTACCGCCCAGCAGCCCACACGCACGAAAGTCATCCAGAGCTCATCAGCCCTGCCTGAGGGAAAGACACCATTTCAGTAGATGCAACTAATGTTGTTGGCAGTCTAAGTAGTGAAGGAAGGAAGCAAAAGGGGGGTGCGTGGCAATGCAGGGGTAGTACCTAATACTACTACCACTACTACGACTGTAGCACGTAATTATCCTTCCAGTCATCTCTCTCTCCGTGTCTCTGGCTCTCTCACGCTTTCATGTACGTGCGTCTCGTGTGCTAGCTAGCACACTGTGTGTAACTGTGATCACAACAACCTAATGGAAAGAGACCCTAACTTTATTGCAGCAACCCCCTACTAGCTAGCTATCACTGTTGCCAAAGCTGCCACACTACCCACGCTCCTGTTGCCTCCTGCTGCTGGCTGCTGCACTGGTGGCTAGCGTCCGTCTGTCTTCCTGTCTGTAGTCGGCCCCCCCCCCCCGGGGCTTGCAGACGCACTTTAGACACGAAATGGGTAGTCTCACTTCTGCTGTTTTTTTGTTTCTCTCCACGCGTGTCAAGTTTACTTCTGAAACTATCCGACTACAGCCGACTCAAAAGCTGCAGTGAGCATCATCATGATTGTTGTTGTTTTTGAGAGCTAGGTTTGTCAAGTCTTCAAGTCTTCCTGATCACGATCAATATCTAGAGCTGTGAAGTTTGGTGTTCCAATCTCTTGCAGAGACGCTGCTTCAAATCTCACAATCTTTCGATCGTTGGCTTCCTCAACCCCAGCCTTCTCTGAGGCAAGGTCGACCTAGTGTCTTTCCTGAGCTTTTGTCCGTCGATAAAATCGTGGTCGACTGTCGAAGTTAGCTCCCTGGTCCAAGTTTTCCAGTTTAGCCACAACGATGGTATGAAGAGTATATGGATACGCACCGCCTGACTTTCCAATTGGCTTCGGAGGAGAAGTTGCAGCGATAGTGTGAAGGGGTGTAGTCGAAATAGGATTTTGGCAGAAAGGGAAGGGAGGAGAGGGGGAGAAGACTATGATGGAAAACTGAAGAAAGAGTGTACAACAAGAAGAACCTATTTGATCAGAAGCGCAGCAGCGGCGGCTTGATCGTCAGACCCGCCGGCTGCGAGAGAGAGGGCTTGAATGGTAGCAGCTAGAGATCATCAGCGAGTCGACGCTGCTGCTGAGAGAGGAGACATAATAATGACATCAGGGTCCCGACTGCCGACTTGGAAGGAGAGGGAAAACAACAAAAGAAGAGAACGGCGACGACGCGCCATCGCTGCAAAGATCTTTGCAGGTCTACGCTCCTACGGTAACTACAAGCTGCCAAAACACTGTGACAACAACGAAGTTCTCAAGGCTCTTTGTGCTGAAGCTGGCTGGACCGTGGAGGAGGATGGCAGCACCTACCGCAAGGTAATGGCAAGCTTGAGGTTTTTGATATGGGTTTTTGCATGTGAAGAAGCTCTAATGCCAAGGTCCCTGAGGTCCTCTGCATCACATCTCCATTGAGAGACAACAATTGACAGAATGTCGCTGGGATCATGATATTTGTTTCAGGGGACCAAGCCACCAGTAGAGCAGATGCAGGAGGTGTGCACAACTCCGGCATTGGTAAGTCCAACATCTTCATATCCCGGAGCGAGCGATGGTACTTCCCTCATACCATGGTTGAAGGGCTTATCTTCGGGAAGAGGAAGTGGGACTGCCAGTACAAGCAGCAGCGCAGGCTTGCCGACGTTGCACTTGGTCCATGCAGGTACTTCCTCTTGTGCTCCAGTGACACCGCCTTTGAGCTCGCCTACTGCGAAAGGCATCCCTGTGAAACCAGACTGGGATGCCATTGCCAAAGATGGGCTGCCCGAGTGTCCCACGCACGCATTCTCTCAAGCTCACGTCAATGCTTGGTCAGCTGTACACCATCCAAGTTTCCTTGCTGCTGCTGCTGCTGCAGCAGCGGCGTCGAACCAGTCACCCCTTTGCCCAGGCAGCTACTGTGAAACCCCAGATGGCTGCCGCACTCCAGCAGCTGATGAAGTGGAATCAGATTTGTCTCCCACCGCTGCTCTCGAGTTTGCTAATGTATGCAGCTCGAGCTCAACCAAATGGGCAAATGGGATCCGGGTGCGCACCGCAGGTAGCTCTGCAGCTGCTGGTGCAATTCTAGGATTGGCTGCAGGACCACCTGGATCAGCGGCTTCAGGGTGTCATGTCCAGCTTGAAGGCATGATGGGGTTAGGTCCCTTCCCAGCACCAGCGGCTGTGCAATCTGATTCTCCTGAGACACCATACCCCAGCACATGGCGCATTCCCATCAGCTTGCAATCTTCTGCTGCAAATACACCTGTCCCAGCTCGAACTGTACCAAGACTATTGAATTCAGACAAGGTTGAGATTCCAGATGCTGTTGTACATGTGCCATGGGGGGAAGCTGCTGCGGCAGTGGAAGATCATGTGGCTATGCAGGTGGTGAGCAGGAGAAAATTAGCAGTGCAGCCCGATGAGTTGGAGCTTACATTAGGTTCCTCAAGTTCTCGAGGTCGATCACCCAACTTGCAATGTCAATAAGCTTCTTTTTTTTTTACGCTTGCTTCATTTTGAAGAAGCTTTGGTTTATTTAGTGCTTCTTGTGAATGATGCCATGCACTGCTATGCACATCAAAATAGGATTTTAGGGTTATGTCTAAGACCATGAGCAAGCTCCATGCCAGACTTGCACAAGCAGTCATGGCTGCAATTTATTTCTTTTTTCTTTTTTGAGCTGCATTGGAATTTGTTGGAGGGTATTTTATATTAGGCTGTGTCTCCAAACTACTAGGTATTTTTACTTGTCATATCTTTGTTTGCACACTTATCATACTTTGGAGCTTCTTGAACTCTCTGTCAGAGTTGAAAATTTTCCTTCTCAGCTTCTAAAATGCATGTCAACAACCTACTGACCAACAAGCTTGTTGTGTGCATCTTGCTAGCTAGGGGCTGTCTGTGAAATTCCCAGAGAGGCTATGCTTAAAGCTACAGTAAATTTTACAGGTTCTGTGAGTTTATGGAATGAAAGATTGATGAGACAACTTAGGTGATGGGAATACACAGCCTTACCTATAAGGAGTCATCCTTCTTAATGGCAGAAAGTTCATAAGTGTTTGATTTTTGCGCAAACTACTGTGAAAAATGCCCCCTCTTGCTTCTTCTGTATTTGATTGATTTGCAAGTGTCATTTGGCTGAGGAACAATCATGGCTTTTTCTTTTGTTGTACAATGCGGTGTCAAAACAGGCTTGATGGCTACAAGTTATGGTCATTTTTGGGTGTACCATCCATTGGAAACCCTATATATGGCTTAGTTGTGGAACTGTGATGAAGTTACCGAGGTTAAACTGTGGTAACCTATCCTGCAATCCTTCCTACTTCCATCTCACACTACTTAGATAACTAATATGTAAAGTGGGAAAGTAGGTTAGGGAAGATACGTGATTATGTAGGTAGCTAAGTGGTTAAAGCAATCGGTGACTACCAGGTCATAGATACATGTGGATGGTTAGTACATTGCTAACTACCATGGTTAGTTGTGGAACAGGAATACAATGAGCATTTCTTGTCCACATGCCTTCCGTGGGTGCTGGCTGGTTCACTCTGGCGCAGCATTGAAGTACACCACTTGTTGATAGGCCATTAAGAGATTCCAGTGTGGAAACAGCTTCTGGAAACTGCTGATATACCTGAGCAACTCCAAATGTACTCCGGATTAGGCATTATATGTACAAGAGTTGATTTACAGACAGTGCGAGCTCCTCCCAAAATAGGGATTGATTGTACAGAATTGACAGTGTCAAGGGCAAAAATGCAATAGAAAGACATCTGGAGGATTTCTCTCTGGCTTAATAATCAGACCTTCTCTTTGCACTGTAAAATGAAACTGCCAAATGTGCTCCAATATCCATTTGAGTTGGAAGGTATTTAGCTAAGTATCAGGCTTTGGATGCCTCAGTGTTGGGTAATGCAAAGCTTAAAAAATTGTACAGGGTAAAGCCTCAGGGTCCAAACACTCCCAAAATAAGGTCCCTAGGATGATGAGATAGTACCTGGGTCCAGCCCACAGTTTTGAAATGTGGCCACATGTGGGCTTTTTACCCACGGAAAAGCATGGGCCAAGTTATCATGCATAAGTAGATCATGATGTGTAGGAGGAGGGTTCTTATGGGAACTCCTTGAGATTCGGAGGGATCTTATGCCTGTAAGATCTTATGCATAACATCCCTCACTCTTAAGCAGTACACATAATATCCCTCCTAGAAAAATAGGTTTTCATACATATAAGTTGCCCTCCAAACACACGCTAGAAAAATGCTCTGAGTTGTTCTATTTCACATTAGGCTTCTGCAGAAGAGACAGCAGCCCCACATTGAGGGTTGAAAGAAAGATATGTACAAAGCATATGATACATGGTACTCTGTCTGAGTGCCAGGAAAAGCCTTCCAGTCTCTAGATTAAAAAATCTCAGTGCATCCAGACATACTGCCAGCTTCTACACTGGTTGTGTTATTTCAGAAATATTGAAAATTTCCAAATATGTATATATTTTTTCATAGAAGAATTTTTTAAGAAAGAAAATTAAGAATCTTTTAAAATATGCTGAAATAATATTTTTTTCGAACATGGAATCTTCAAAATTAAATAAGTACTCCACACTGAAATGTTGAACTTGCCATGGTACTATGGGACTTGTCTCATAGTTGGAAAATTGTGAGAATAGTTCCAATATGCAAACTGTTAACTCAAGCAAAAATAATTGCAGATTGCGTATGCGAATAGATACTTGCTTCCTGAAGTAAAATCTCGCAGCAGAAGTCTTGTGATCTTTTGCAACAGATCTCACCTAAATGAATTTTGCAATGAGAATAGGAATTATTTAATAATTATTCAACCTGGGCTGAATGAGGTTGTGAATGGGAATCTTGAAATTACTAAACTTCCAATTCTGCTTTTTAGTTTTTATAAAATATGCACACTAACTTAATAAAAGTACCCACTTTTGCAATTGGTTCTATTAATGAACACATTACACCCAACCCAAGGTTGGAGATTGTGTAGGTACTTTCCAGTGTTGTACAAGCCACTTAAAAGTGACCAGCTGATTACAATGTACAAACTCCCTGCCATTGGAACCGACCACAAATGCCAGAACCGACTAACAAAAAGGATTGCAGTAAGGATCCAGTTCCAGTTCTGGTAGGAGTGTGATCCTAGACTAATGGTTGTATATTTCAGTATGGGTTCTCTTTTGGGTGTGAGCAGACGCGGAAGTACGACGTCCAGTTGGAACACACCAAACGTGGGGAATTAGACAATACTGGTTCAGATTGACTCTATATGCCCATCTTCTCCAAGTCATGATCTGCAACTCCGTTTTGGGGGAGGGGGTGGCGGGTCAACCAGCACCCACGAATGTACCAGTTGGCCGTCCTGTCCACGGGATGGGCTGCATTTTTTCATCCAGCCGCAATCAGTCAACTTTTATTGGTTTCTGACTTATGAGCTTTTTCTCAACCCTGGCCTCCATACTACCTTCCCACCTAGTTACCTACTGACCTATCTATCTTATTGACTTAGCTACCGTACTAACCTACATCTTGTCTTTACCTACCAATCAACAACCTACCCCCCGCCCCCCCTTACCTACCATCCTTCTATCTTTTCATTGGTTCAACTTTTACCTTCTAAGTAAAAACCTTTATTTATTCTTGGCTAAACCTTTGCTTCTTGAACAAACATATATTTTTTCATGGTTTAACCTTTAGCTCTTCACAAAACTTTTTTTTTTCTTGACTGAACTTTTAACCTTTGACAAAACTTTTATCATTTCCTAACAAAATTTGTATTTTTTAAAACTAAACTTCTTTCTTTCGACAAAATCTTTTAGTTCCAAGTTAAATGTTAGCTCTCAACAAACATCTTTACTTCCTAATCTAAACTTCTATTTCTTGGCAAAACCTATTACTTCCTAGTTAAACTTTTACCTCATAAAAAAGCCCATATCTTTTTTTTGGCTAAACTTTTATCTTTTTGCAAAACCTTTTTACTTATTGGTTAAACCATTACCTCTCGACAAAACCTTTACCTTTTCCTTAGCTAAACCCTATATCTTGACAAAACTCATATCTTTTCTTGACTAAACTTCCACCTCTTGGCAAAACCTTTCCACTTATTAGCTAAATTTTTATCATTTTGGCAAAACCTATATATATTTTTGGTTAAACTTTTACTTTTTGGCAAAACATTTTTATTTATTGACTAAATCATTACCTCTTAGCAAAACGTTTACCTTTTCTTGAATAAACCATATTTTTCAATTTTTTTTTTTTTTTTCTTGGCTAAAATTCCACCTCTTGACAAAACCTCTCTACTTATTAACTAAACCCTTATCTCTTGGCTAAACTTTCACCTCTTGGCAAAACCTCTTTACTTCTTAACTAAACCTCCACCTCTTGGCAAAACCAATTTTGTTTTTGGCTAAACAATTATATTTTGGCTAAACTTTGACCTCTTAGAAAAACCTCTTTACTTCTTGACTAAACTTTCATTCTCAACAAAACCTCTTTATTTCTTGGCTAAACTTCCTCTTCTTGGTAAAATCAATCATTTTTCCTAACTAAACTTTTATCTTTCAACAAAACCTTTTTTACTTCTTGGCTAAACCATTACCTCTTTAGTATCATTCACACATAAGAAAATCCTAAAAGTACCACGGAAGGTGATGATTATTGTCAATGAGGGTATTGCAAAAATCAACGCATTAAACGTTTCATGGAACTTCAACACACTTTTGAAATGATTTTGCAATACCTTTTTTACATGGATAAACTTCACTAACCCACCTTAAACCACAATGGAACATCATTATCTACCATTAAATCTAGTTGAGGGGGATAAAATTCCATTCATCTTCTTGTAGTAGGTGAAAATGTTGCAAAAATAACCCAAATGCAAGTATTGCATGGAACTTGGCTTTGTTTACTAAAATCATATTGAAGGCCATGATTCAAATATTTGTAATCACTTGAATGAAGGTAATACAAATAGGGCCTAGGTTGTGAGATTGTTTTTTGACTATCATGTGGGTATGATTGCACATGTAGGAGAAAATCAAAATTAGAGCAACACCTAAGCACATGTATTACATAATAAAAACACCCTTTAATATTGAACAAATATAGGTATTGCATTTGGGGCCAATTTTTTGGGGGCAAGGTCCTATGAGTTTGCCTCCATTTTGGGCCAATTAATGCATATTGTACAAATAAGGTTACTTTAATTTCTTTCCAATTAATATGCACATAGGGTGCCAAACTTTTATGACATTAATTGTTTAAAGCACACAATTACCTTAACGGTAAGCAAATATAAAAAATATTTAAGTAGGGTTTGGGATTTCTAACATTCTCACAATTATTTGGATTTAGCCCAATTCATTTTTCTCTTTTGAAGAGGAGGGAAAACAACTCCCAATTTAGAAAAAGTGTGCGTAATACTTCTTCCTTGCTTCTCTTCACTTCATTCAAGTTTTATGATTTAATTATGTTTTTTCCTCCATAATTAACAATTTATATAATTGGGCTTTATTCATTTATTCATTATTATCTTTTAAGCATTGTATATATTTTTTGTTTATTACATTAGTTGTATGAATCTATTATAGGGCCTTTTCAACTCCATTTGGGTTTTAAAGGTTTTTCTTCCCATGATTAGTTGAACATGAATTGTTTCCTTTTGGGACATTAACCACTAAATAATAACATAATTTGGGTTTAGTGTTCTAGGGTTTTTGAAAATTTATTCATACACTATTTTTTCTATGGATTTGTTTGTTGGATGGGTTTCATTGTGGTTCTAACTCATTAAAGATTGGGTGGGCTTCAAAATTGTAGTTCAAACATGCCAAATGAAAGCTAGACCTCCCTTGGAAGGTAGTTGTGGCAATTTCCAATAGAACAAGTAACATTGATATCTCCCAGAAGCTTGTCTTTGAAGGTTACTTGCTTGGAACATCATTTTCCCAAAAAATTAAATGGCCATAGAATTTCAAGGGGTTTTTTAAATATTTGCCTCCTATTGTTTGCTTAGTTTTTAAGTTGTATATTGGGTTGGGATATTAAGGTTTGCAATCATGTGAAGGTATGTATGGGGCATCTATACATTTAATATGGGCATCTATTCATGCAAGGTTGTTTTTTGTTGGGTTCAAAGCATGGGGTGAACTACATTGTTTCAATCCATCAAAATCCAAAACCTAACTTGCTTACCTTTTTCCAACATGGACTTGGTGTGGAAAAATAGGTTTAAGAATGGAGGCCAAAACAAGGCCACAATTCAAACAACATATATCCTTTATATTCAAGTGCCAAAATTTTTGGAAGGTGGGTAGGGGGATGCACCAATTTGATCTCCATTACACTAGGATGTGGGTTACTTGGATGATCACAAGCTAACAAACTTGTGCAAATTTAATGGAGTGGTTGACTCCCCTACATGCAAAACTTGTATCAAAGATGCCAAATTGGAAACCATTTTGTTTCATTGTGGATGATGCCCCATATGGATTATATGCATTACAATGAATTGTACTTTGTCCGAACATTTTAGTTGTTTTGTCATAAATGTGGGGTTTGGCTCAAGCTAAGGACCTTGCATATGCTACAATGCAAAGATGTTCCTTTTATGCTCACGTTATGTGGAACTGAAACCATGTGCCAAATTTCCTTTGCACCTAACATGTGATGAAAGCTTGGCACTTATGATCTATGGAGGAAATCAAGGATGTGGAGGTGAGGCATGCAATATTTGATTGCTTACACATATTGATATTTATGACATCAACCTTTGGGAGACCATTGAATCTTTCAAGGCACATGGGAAAGAGAAGGTGGTGGAGTGTTTTGATACCTTTAAGCTTGGTCATGCATGGACTATATAATTTTGGGCTTACTATTGGGCCAAGTTGGTACATACCTCCATTACTTTCAAATATTTGTTCTCATTTTTTGTACTAGATGTAATACAAGTTGCTTTAGCTTGGGTCATTTATTCCAATTAAAACCTAGCATTTATATGCATTATCAATCTCCATGTAAAGCTATGGATAGTTGGCCTTTGTCAAGTGCCACACTCAAATCATGAAACCTAAGGGTGAATGCACACTAAGGTGGACCAAAAATGGCACATGTGGAAGTCCATTGTTTTATTTTTTCAGAATTTTTATTTGAATGTTTGGTGTTATAGGAATGTTAAATTGTCCATTTGAAAGTACAAGGCAAGTGGAATACCTAAACCTTAAACTTATATGTCTTTAAATTGCAACATATGTTTCAATTTGATTAACTAGGGGAAAGATAAGAACCAAAAGATGGGTTTTTCTCATTTTTATAATTGGCAGATGTTATGTAGGGTAGTAATGTCATTTTTTATAAAGCAACAAATTTCAATTTTTCTATTTCAGTAAATCATGGACTTTATAGACTATTGGCAATCTTATGGACACCTAATAAATGAAAATATTAAACTTATTTGTAAGCTTTTACTTTAACATTATAATAACATCACAATCATACTAGGGGGGAAAAATCAACATTTCACCCATGTTTATTATGTTATAAAAGTCCATAAAATGTTTTATGGATTGTGACAAAAGATGTTACATTGCTTTAAAAGTCCATTTTGTAATGAAATGATGACATTTTATTTTCAATTTTTTTAATTTGATTTTACAAGTGTTATAGATTGATTCCCTTTTATAATTTTCAATCATATCCCAACACATATTATAGCAAACTTAGAGGTACTCCCCCTAAGACTATCCTTGTGACACCAAAAAGCGGACTATTTAATGTGACCTTTAAACTAACATAGAATCTTACCATGGGGCTTTAGGGCCCCAATTTTCTATTAATAAAAAAAGTGTCAAGGGGTGTCACATTGATTAATTGGTGGGCACAAACGAAATAAAACGAGCCAATGGCATTACTTTAGAAAAATACTACATGTTTTTTTGTTCAATTTTTTTTTATACATATGAATGAATTTTTTAATAATTTTTTTGCAAATTGTTATGAAAAATGCACATATTTGTTTAGGTAGATGACATGTTTTTTTGTTTGTATTTTTGAATAAATATGAATTTTTGAAAATGTGTCAATTCCTTGTAAATTTTGTGTTTCATTTTAAAAAATGATAACAATTTCAAATCATAGCCAAAAATTGATTTAAAATTTTTAAATGTTTTCTTGTATAAATAAACCAAAATTTTTCTTAAAACTTCATGTACATTATACCCCATTTATATGTGGTAAAGGACTTTGAAGTTTTGAAATTTTGGGTCAATTTTGGAAAGTTCTTTGAATTTTTAAAGGTTTAAAGTTTCACATATTTTAGGGTATGAGTTCTTTTGAATGTGGTTAATAGGTCTTTATTTTTTTAAAAAATTTCCCATAAATTTTGTTTTATTATATGAGTCATTTTGATAGTCCTTTGCAAAATTGATTTAATTTGACGCAATAGGTGTTCACTTTCAAAGGTCCTAAATAAAAATTTAAACTTAAAATTTTATCAAATGGATTTTTGGTTTGAATTCCTTGACATTCACATGAATGAGAAAGGACCAACTTGCCATGATTTCCATGGTTTTAAATGATAAAACATAAATATTTCTCCAATCTTGATTACTTTTAAGCCCATCTGACATCCTTTTTGGCTCGTTTTATTATGACTACACCCTAGTGTGGAGGCTAATTACAACCATGGCATGGCATTATATGCACTAGATGAAGATGAAAAAACAAAGGTTCATAAATAACAATCTAATGAAATGATTTGTCATGGCAAGTGTGGAAATTTTTTTATTGATCCCACACACCAATGTGCTTCAACTTGCCTTTGAAGGGAATGATGGTGACAATGCTTGGATGGTGTGGAGCCAAGGGCATTTGAATGTCATTTATAAAGTTTTGGCCCCTTTCATTAGATATGCATGTTACGAATGAAAATGGACATTGTAGAGTAATTTGTGCAAACATCAAGTTATTGTTCTCTTAACATGTATCGACCTCATTAAAAAAAATATCATCACATATTGTGGAACATGTTACAAGATTGATTATGGTGGTTTCAAAACAACATTTAGGCATCCAACCTATTTGTAACTTGGCAATGGCTATTCAGAAGATGAAGATTACAGCAAGGACCATGGTGAAGAGGTTGGTGTCATGGACATTGCAGGGTTCATGGCCATGGATTACAATGGTCTCAATGCATATGAGGGTGCCGTGATTCATGAACTAGAAAGGTCATTTGCCCCATGTAGTAAACCTTATTTTGATTACAAAATATAGTGGTTGAGATCATTTTCAAATGCAAAGAGTGTTGTATTGTACTTTCTAATCATGTGACATCATTACTACGAATTGTTGCATTGGACATTCGCAACATTTGTTTGACATGAACTAATGAATCAATGCAAGTGGGTATGGTTTTTAATCGAGTGGAAGATGGCTTGGGGAATTCAATTAGTCAATTGAAATACTAGCATGAAATTATGTTGAAACATCCAAATTTTCATAGTAAGAATACCTAAAAAAAATGAAGGTTTCACATTCAAGTACATGCCACCAGAGTAATATGTGGTGTTCAATCCATTTGTGATAGATGATCATGCAAAACTTGTCTTCACATTCACACCTCAATGTGTCAATTGTTAAAATTTCCTTTCCATAAAACATTTGCCTTCCCATGTGTTCAATGCTCAAAAATCTTGTAACAAATATACACAATGTGAGTTAAAACACAAGAAACCTTAACCTTGACTACAAAGGTTTCTACAATAAATATAGGATGGTGATGATTACTATTAATGAAGGTATTACAGAAATCAATGCATTCATGGTTTTATGGAACTTCAACACACATTTGAAACAATTTTGCAATACCCTTTTTGAATACTTGGACTTCATTAAACAACCTTAAACCACAATGCAATACCTTCATCTATCACTAAATCATCAATTAAATGTGAATTTAGACATTAATTGTTGCAAATTCATGTATGCTTAATGTATTATGTAATGAGAAATAAAATTCATATTTTTTGAATTACAAGCATAAAAACTTTCATACATTCATGTTGAATGCAAAATGAAAGAACAAAATGTCACGTGATTAAAATATGGGTGTCAAACACCATGGTACAAAAAATGTGTAAGTTCAAAATATGTCCATCACCTTTATGTCTGTCTAAAAAATCCAAAATTGACTAATGAAAATGAAATATGTTTGCTACAAGTTACTCAATGTCACTAACAAAAAGGGATGACATACAATTCACTCTCCTATAATTTGTTACATAATCCTATGCCTTTTGGGCATGGTGGGGTGTGGCCTTGGAACCTATGGTAAGGGCAAACACATAGATTAATACAATGAATATTATAAGGTAATGCAAAAATACTAGAGAATTTGGATGTGCAAGAATTTATGGCCCATGAATCATTTCTAATCCATGGTATTGTGTAAGCAAGCCAATCTTGGTGCCACAATATTTTATTGGAAGTGTTATTCCATTCTTAGATGTCCCAAGTGCCCCTTTGGGCCTTCATATAGGTGGCTAACTCCCCTAAATGACTAATGCCAAATCCTCACCTTGCTACACCTTGGAAATCACATGGGGGGGATGGACCCCCCACCCTTTGTAGTGATGCCAAGGCAAATGAGCAAGGTAAAGGAGGTAACTTGAATAATGTAGGCTTTAAAAGCTACAGGGTTAGTAATGCAATGGACTAAGCCAATCCCATTCAAGTTTAATACATCTCTTGGCCCAATTAATCACCTTTGTGTTTATTGTGATGGAGTCAAACCAAAGGGTTGTTGAAGACCCTAGATTCATGGATTTGTAGGGTTTTGATGCCTCAACCCTTTGTGCCAAATAGATGGATGCCCATGCTTATTAGGTTTTGTGAAAATATCATGTTCTGCTTACAAATGATGTACAAGGTTGTATTTGTCAATGTATGTTGAATCACAATCATCCACCTTACAAACAAACTTACCTCCATCTTTAACCTAATGAACCCCCTCTTTGGCAATTGGGGGGTGACATCAACAAACCTTAAAAGGAAAAACTTGATGAAAGTTCTAACATTTTGGGTGAAGGTTGAAAAATGCATGATCAAGATATTGCAAAATTGGGTGAAGGTTGAGCAATGTTAGATGATGGTATTGTAACCACTACAACACTTGAAACATGCAAATGAAGACACAATAAAACAACCAAAACTTTGGGGTATTACACCTTTAAGTTTGGAAAAAAAAACCCTTTGTGGGTGGGCCATAAAAAATTGATTAATAAAGTTAAATCTTTCACCTTTAGGAGGGAGAAAAATAAAATGTTGCAGTTACTCATCTATTACAGAAAGAATTTCTTACACATTTTTTTCTACCATAACAAATTGTTTTTCAACTTTAGCCTCCATTGTCATACAATGTGTTTATGTTGTAATTTCTAACTCAAGATTGGCTACCACCATATCCTATGCAATAATTGCATCAACACTTGCTTCTTGATCCTCTTCCACTATTGCCAATTGAATCACTGCATTTTTTAGTGCAACATTAGCTACCACTACATCTATCAATGCAATTACTTTATCAACATGTGCTTGTTGATTTTTTTCCATTATCACCATTAAAATTGTTGGAATTTCAACCTCAACACCTTTCATTGGCTCCTCCATTGTTGATGCTATTGTTGTTATCAATTCAAAAATGTTTCAAAATTTGTTGCACATGATGGCATGACTTGGCTTTTCTTTTGAGTTTGCATCTTTAAAAAAAGAACAAAAAATTTGATGAAGAGAAAAACATTAAAAATACAAGAAAATTGACAATTAAAAAAATAAAAAACATGCTAGCTAGGCAATTGCCTCCTAGTTGGCACTCTTAGAGTTTTTTTATTTTTGTAGCAAATCAAGGTGTTGCAAAAAAAATTTGAATAAATAAATAAATATGAAAAAATAGAATATATATATATATATATAACAAAAAAAGAGAAAAAACCAAAATAATTCTTTATTATATTTTACCTCACAATACACAAAATGTTTAGTAAAGCACACTTATATTTTAAAAAATCATTCAACATAAATAAGAAATAAAAAAGATATGGGATTTGAAAGTTTGGGGGGGAGGGGGGGGGGTGCGGGGTAATGCATTTTTGTCAAACATTTGTTCTATAGACATGTTCACTCTCATCCTAATTTTGATTCATTGCTTACTTGCCTCTAGAGTTCAAAAAAGTATTGTACACCTCCACTTGGTGCACGCATAGTCATGAAAATAATTAGAAAAGAACAGGAAATGAAGAAAATATGGATGGTTATTAGCTTGTGTTTGGTGATGGGCATGTCTACCCTAGCCTTCCCCCCTTTAAAATGGAAAAATGATTTAACAATTTTACTTAATTTTGTGAAAAAAAATCATGTGTATTGGCATGTGTTTTATTCACTATATTAGTGGGAATGAAATAACCTTAGAACTAGGGTTAAAAGGAATAGGCAAATGACATATTTTAAATAATCACCATTTCAAAGGAATCTAAGGTTTGCATTATGATGATCCTCAAAGATTTTGATTGCAATTCATTAAAAAAACACTACCAATTAACCAATAGTCATTTTACAAGATGAAATGAAGGTTGGTTATATATATAGCTTGAATTGCTTTCAAGTTCATTTGAGGTGGAAGGGAAGGACTTGATCTTGAATGAAAAGTTGATTTGTTCTTCTTTCCGTTTGAAAGAGGAATGGTATTTCATTTTAAGGTTTGTTTATTTCACAAGTTGTTGACATTATATCTTCTATTTTTTAAATTGATGTTATTGATGTCTCTATGATCTCACACATTTATTGTTGCATTAAATGTAAATGTCTTATGTGATTTTGAGAAAACTTGATGTCAATGGTTGTGTGGAGCATTTTGGATGTTCATTGGAAAGTTATTAAAGTTGGTAGTATAATTGGGGTTTCTTCAATGACATGATTAGCTATCAAGGTCTCTAAGAAGATGACCAAGCTTTTTAGTTGAACATTGAATCACTATTCCAATATATTTATTATTGCCCTAAGATAGTAGACATGCATGTATGCTTTTAAGTTTTAGCAAATATGTATGGGGCAAACACAACTAGTTCTTCCTTGGATATGGGTAGTCTCTTCCTATTTCATTCCCTATCCTTACTTTACCCCGATACACATAAAAACCTAAAAGTAGTTAATGATTTGAAAGTTACAAGTGATGGGCTATTTAGATATTTTAATTTCCACAATCATGCTTTTCCCTCGTTCATATGCTTCGTATTCTCCTTCCTATTTTCCTTATTGTTAATCCTTCCATTCATTCCTCAACATCCACACACAATAAACATACAACAAAATTAACTTACTTGCACATCATGCATATTAATTCATTTAACTTTGTTATCTTCCTTTATGTAAAAAGCGCAAAACCTTTAATACCTTATCAACCCACCTTGAAAGATAAAAAGTATGTTTTTTGGGCAAAAGTTTGCCAAATTTCAACTTGAAAACAATAGTTGTAATTTATACAAAAGAATTATCATGGAATAAAAAACCCAAATTCATCAAAATTTGAATAAAAAATTCAAATTGATACATTTTTATGATAAGTTAATCCAACAAGTAGCCAAAAATATAGAAGGATTTTTTTTCTACTTTCATATCTAGTATGTAGCCAAATTTAACTAAATCATCTTGTGGATGATCATCATTTCAGTTACATCATAAAATTGAAAAAAAAACCCTAGAACTCATTCTCCATTGAAATATTATAATATTTTAAATTTTGCACCAAAACATATGGGATAATTGAATATCCCACCCCAATCTTAGAAGGATCCACTTCACCAATACTTTGATTAAGTTTTGTTCCATTTTTATATTAACGAAGGTTTGCTTCACCCTTACCTTCATTGGAATTCCATTTTACCTCTTGTTTAGACGAAAACATATGGGACAATCCCATTGTGCATTACTAATTCACCCTTACTTAGGCTAGGGTTCCACTTACATTTTACCTTATTAGGGTTTGCTCTTAATCTTTTGTTAGATTAGGGTTTGTTCATACCATGTAGCAGTTTTCTTCTTTGTAAACCTTTAGTTGAAAACCACATACCTTATCTCTAAATGCTTTTAATAGTGTGTTAGATATTGGCCAATTTGGAACCCAACATTGGTATCAAGACTACATTGTAGATTATTATTTACATGAACATATACAATATAAAATTGCAATGAACACTTTTGATCTTCTTGCGACAACATCAATTGACCTTTCTGACAAAACACATCTTTTGAAATTATGTAATTAACATCAAAGATGATGTCCTTTTAAATGACAAATAGATAGGATTAACTTTTTATTTGGAACATAAATTTTAATTTTAGTTATTGCCTAATCGAAAGCTCTTATGGAAATGGTACAATTGTAATTCAGTAACATGGGATGTTTATTTTGTAAAAGATGAATTTGCAGGTATGAATGTTGTTATAGAATAGGTAGTGTTATGTATTAAATTATCAAATTACATGTCCTACCATATTAACAATGCAAAAAAATTTGGGCAAATTGCAAAATAGAAAATTAACTAAAACTTTGACAAAACATGTCAAGCAAAAAGATGTTCAAGTGTTTAATTTACATGGGATGAATGTAGCAACAAGTTGAAGAACCATTAAGAAGACATAAAATTGCCATGGCAACAAATACCATTAATTACCAATCATTAATGCATTTATTTGCTTTAAAAAATATAATCCATAGCAATGAGGTTTCATAGAAATATCTTTGTTTGTTTACCATCAAATGCCATATTTCACTTTAGATTGTCGAAAAGGGCAAAAATATTCTTGAGTGGTACCATTAGGAATGTCACACCTTCATTTTATTAGACCCTTCAAACTTTTTTAAAAAAAAGATATATTTATGTACGATTTCTAAGAACATGAAGATGAATTAGATAAAGGGTAAGGGCACAATAAAATATATAATTTAGTTTAACTATACAAAATCAAGTTTTAAAATGAGACAATTTTTGACATAAACACAAGAAAATCTATTGAAAATCTATTTAAATTTCAATATAAAGCCATTGTGCATTCTATTGAATTTATGATAAGTTTAATATAAAATTTGAAAACTTTAGTACAATAAAAATAGGTAATAAGTTTGTTTGAAATTGATTGGTCAATATGGTGTTCAAGCTTACATTTTGAATACAAAATTTAATGAAACAAATATGTACTGTAATGATATGTGTATCCTTATATACATATCATTATATATTCAAATACATAATTAAATTTCATATTTTCTCTTTGTTAAAACAAACTTGACACGAAACAAATTTTACATTTAAAAAAAATCAAAGCTACTTGCATTTAAGAAAACTCATTTGAAACTTGCTTGTACAATGCAAAATTAAAAAATTAAAGCACAATAATATATATTTTTTTTTTTGATCATTCAAGTAAAAATATTAAACATAAATAATTTTGTGATGGGTTTTTTTCTAATTTTTGTTGACTTTTCAAGTAGATTCCCAAGGTAGTCAAACTATATAATTTATCTTGCCCACATCGTAAGTAACTTTTTAAATGTTCAACAATGAAATAAATTGAAAAAATTCAAATGTGAATGTTGCTACATTAGTTGATTATGCACATGTAAAGTTTTAAATGGTCACTTGGTTAAGCACATTGTGAACTTGATAAAGTGTTAGTTTAAAACTTTGATGTTCATGTGTTGATATAATGAATTAATTGTATAAAATGTTTTGATGTTCAAACATAACTTGGCAATTTTGACTTTCAAGTAAGTTGTATTGCATGTTAGTGAATTCAATTGTAAACGTTGAACAAATTATAATCATTTTTTTCTTTAAAATTTGTATGAATGGATGCTAGATATTCAACTTGAGATCATTGGAAGTTGATGTTTTCTCACTTGTTTACTAGTTTTTCATAAAATCTTTAACTAGATTTCTACCCATCAAGATTAGATCTCTACGAGTTTCAATCTCAAATATTTACCCATATATCTGAGGTTTGTATATGGACAACAATCAAATATAAAAGAGCATGTTTAACATAACCAAGGTAGACCTTTTTTCTACTTAAAAACCCAAAACTAGAGGTCATATTACAACTTGACACTTCAAAAATTACCCAACACTCATAACTGGAGGTTGTTTGATCACCTTGAGCTTTGAAGCATCTAAAATGTCCAGGCACCCATAAAAAAAAAATTCTCCTAAAATTGGATAAAAATAGTGTTAGGCAAGTGCATGGGTATAATAGAGGGCACATATATTAGGTTATGGGTCCAGTGTACATATGACCTGACCCAGGCCAACAGATGAAAAAAATGCCCAAACAAAGACCTAACAAGGTAGTTCTTTTGTCTCTCACACAGGTCATGGACATACCTAGAAATGAATTTTCTTTCTTATGAAACCTTTGAGATGGTAGTCATCTCTTCATGGTTAGGTGGATAGGGCTTGTGAATTGTGCATCATTTTGTATGTTTAATGTTTAAAAAATGAGCATGGTAGTTAAATCGTGTTCACAATGTAGTGCACCACATAAATTGTAACCTCTACTTAATTTACATTTTTTTTAGTTGTCTTTTCAGTAACTCTGTTTTGACAAAAACATGTGATGTAATTATATTCAACAAATGCTTTTAATCTATCATTATAGCATTAAGATCATTTGAAATGAACCCAATGAGTATAAAATATCCAAAAACACATATAAAAGTTATAACCAATAACTTCAAGCGTTATTTAGGCACTATGATCAAAAGGGGAAAAGCATTAACTTAAAGCATTAAATTTTACCCTGTGTGACTGATTGAGGGAGTAAAAGTTCGGTTGAAATGAGAAATTCTAACCTTTGAAAAAGATTGAGATGATCTTTGCTGCAGCTTCAATGGTCTTTGTTGAAGACTATAGTTGCCATTCTTAGTATGATCATGAGGACTACTATCAATGTGTATTGTATGCATGTGTTCATGTGTATGAATGGTGGTACATTACCTATTCATGGATATATTATGCATGACCATCTGTACAAAGTAAATGGATCTTTGTCCATACTTGGAGGGCCTTATTTTGGTCAAAAGTATAGTATGTCTGAGCCCTACATGCTTGACATGTATGGCCTTCAAGTACATGTCTGCCCAATACTGGGTATAGTGGTATAAACCCTCTTTGTCTTATTTTTTTAAATTGTGTTTTTTTTCTAAATCCTCAGTATTCAAGGAAACCCTCTTGCATTAAAAAGAATCCTAGTATTTCTACTAACTCAGGGGAGGCATTTCCCCTGGGATCCTAATGTGCTTATGGTGCATTCACACTTGATGTTAATTCAGTGTTAAATGAAAATCTAGGTGGCACCTAATGTTAAATGGCCAATAGCTTAATGTTAAATGAATGTTAGCTTAATATAAAATGTTTATGGTAAGTGTAAGTCCCAAATGATTAGCATAGTGTTAGGGGAGTCAACACTAAAGTCCCTAACACCAAGTGTGAATACACCTTTGGTGAGGACAACTTAGGCATAGGCCTTGGCAGTGAAATCACACCTGGGGGATCCCTTGAGAGAAGGCATAAACCTTCACAAAGGCCTACCGACATATATAGCACTTGCATCCAATTCCAATATGCCCCAAAATAAAAGAATAATGCACACGATGGATGCCAATTCCTGATTTAATCCTATATGTCTCTTGAAAATGCACTTTTGGCCATTTTATCATATAATTTATCCTAGTAACTAGGCTGCTTCAGCACTGATTTTTTTTTCTTTTAAAATTGCTGAAAATTTTAAAAATATATGTGCCTGCCATGCCAAAAATCTGAATGAAGATCTCAAGCACAATAGCTTCATCATTTAATATAATGCTGAATTGTAAATTATTATTATTATTATTGTGACTGCAGAAAATAACTGACCGAAAATAATTAATTATTTAGGCATGTTACTGCCCAACCAGCCTAGGTACAAGGGCAAGCTTCAATGTAACACACAAACAGAGCCTCTGTTGGCCTCAATCAAATGTGGTCAAAACGACTCCAATCTGGGCCGTTTTGCAGTGGCTTGTTTTTCAGGTCTAAAAAGGGTCTTTTTCCCCCCTAAGAAATTAGACAGGCTTGTTGGAGTGCATGGAGAAACACAGTGTGATGTGATTATTTTGCATAAATAATTTCCAGGTGCTAGTTAATTATTTAACAATTACATTGATGACTTCAATGTTTAATAACCAATCTATTTCAAATATACAACCATAAAGGATAAAAGAAATTATAAAATTTGAGACCATAATATAACATGTAAGTTCCAGGGTTATTTTTTTCCAACTTTGAGATACTGAAAAATTGGCTATTTCCCCCCCCCCCCCAAAAAAAAAGCAAAATTAACCCAATTTACACAAGACAAAAAGAAAACATCCAAAAATTTCCCAATTTTTTTGTTAAAAAAAATTTCTTAGGAAATAAAAAACATACATGTTGAAGTTAGCTATTACATGTTGAATTGCAAGAGTTGCCCAGTCATCATGAGTTTGCTAAGTTCTTGGATGTGCAAGATTTGCTTAAACTGAATTGAATTGGAGAAAGCCTGAACCAGCCCATGAATCATTCTGGATATTACAATTGACATTCATTCAACAACTCTACTCATGAATCACTTGCAATTTGTCAAGGCCATTCTTGAATGGTATGGATTAAACTAAACTTTGGCACCCTGGAGATTTGTGCTGAACAAGTTCACCTCTAAACACATGCTTGACCCGGGCTCTCATCTTCCCAACATTACGTGATGTCAAGTTCACCCTGATCACTGCAAGTCTGCTTGCAAATAGTAGCATATATGTAAATACTAGATACCTGGTCTGATGCTGATCCCATGCTCAGAAATCCTTCAACAGGTGAATCATATGTTGTTCAGATTACTAGGGAGTAAGTGCTCTGAACAAATTATAAGGGAGAGATGAATAGAGACAAAAATATATTAATCCATATGTTAATTTGCTCCTGATGGCTTCTTTATATCACCGGTCTAATTATAAGTTTGGTGTGTGCAACTACTTAGGGCTCTTTCCATTAGGCTGTTGTGATCACAGCAGCAGAATGGGAAGACTGTGTGGGAAGTCACTGCCACAGGGCATTGTTTCTTGTTGCAAGAACAGTTGCTTTCCATTGGAGAGCTGCAAGTGCATTGAAAATATGTAATTAATCATGTTAGGAACTCTGGGAACATATGTTCTCACCAAAAAAAAAAAAAAAACAGATGTCATTACATGGTGAGTCACAGTTTGATTCGGCTGGTGCCATTGGCCCTATACTTGACCAAGAGCTCTGAGATGATTGTGAGCACAGCTAGTTGAAAAAACATAATGGAAAGCTACTTTGATCAGAGAATCCGTGATCATAACAACCTAATGGAAAGATGTCCTCACTATCTCTTAATCTCTCACCTGGGCTTACATTCTCATACATGCAAAGTCTTCAGATTGCTGCAGGGACTTAGCAATGTCCTAAACCCACATCCCGGAATTCCAATAGCGTTCATAGTTTTTTTTCCCCTTTTGGGTCGGGCTGCAACGCGATGGCCTCCAAGCCTCTGGAAGCTGCTGGTTGCTAAGACCTGTGATCTTTGTTGGTGAGGGTTGTGAGTCGCGACGTCAACTGTAGTCGATGGTGACTGAACCGATGATCCGGTCTTTTCCCTGTAAGCTAGTTGTAGCTACCTTTCCCCCCGAGATGCAGGCAAGCAGAAAAACTGAAGGCATTCAATAGCTCTTGCTCTACTACGTGAGACCAAATGTCGAAAAGAAGTTTTCCAGCTGCCTAAGTAATTCCGGAAGCTGCTGCTGGAGCTGCCGCTCGATTTTGCATGCGCGCAATTATTATCAGCTGCATGGCCAACGTCATTTAATTCGCGCCCGTAGATTACGATCGACCGCCGGAGGTATTGCCTTGCAGCAAATTCTACTAGAGGATCCTTCATCTTCACAACAGCCAAAGTGTTAGGCAATTGAAAGGACGTGCTACTTCGCGTAATCTTCTTGCAGCTGGGAGATGTCGATGTCCCCTCCGCCGATGTAATGATTCCTTCAAGATCATTCAACGACACATACCGCGAGGTATTCAGATTGTCCATCGTAATTGCTCCGGTCTGCAACACACCCCCCACCCCCTCCCCCCTTCCGTTCCAATTACACTCGAATACTATTCGTCAACAAGATCAGCGGCGAAAACGCATTATGGGTGATCTCTAGCACTCTCCCCTGCCCAGCTTCCCTGTTGCAGTTTCTTGCAAAACATATGCAATTTTAAAATTTTTTTTCCCTTGAAGAAAGAAAGAAAGGAAGCCTGCAGAGATTAAATAGACAAGGCTGCACGAGCTCCGAGCACTCGTGACATCAATGCACTAAAGAAACGTGAGGAAGATTGGAGATCCTCGAGCAGCCTCGGCGCTGCAGAGCTCAAGACCAGCGTTGAAGCAGGAACTGTCCCTGCATTCGTAACCGGTTTTGGTGGCCGAAGTGGGACAGGATGTCATCATGTAGGTACGTACTGGTTCCACTTTTGGTTCTGCTAGTCCACTTGTGACGTGCTAAACTGTCTCCAGAGAGTGCGGACTCCGGTTCTAAGTTATAACTTTCACCGGAACCGGTCGTCGTGTAGTTCCGGTTACCATCTGATGGACCATTATCTCTCACTACCGGGTCTGACACGTTTCATAAAGTAATTGGCTGGTTTAGGGTTTAAACCCTAAACCCTAAACCCTAAACGCATGCTAAACAGCGTTTTATTTTGTGACACATTTTGTCATTTTTTTCCCTCATTTGTGTGGCATGGTAAAACCACAAGTAGGCCAATAGAAAGGAACAATAATGCCCCCAAATGATTTGGATACCAAAAATCAGGACATGTATGATAGTGGACTATAGGACCATTGCAAGATCAATTGCAAGGAACAGGAGCAAAATAGGAAAAGTAGCAATATAGGCTTGAATATGAAATACCAACTATCCTCCCTCATGGTAGACAACTATTTAAAACATAGTCTCACAACTAGGGGTTTTCTTTTTCCAACTTTTTGATGTCAAAAATTTGTTAAACTTTCCACTGGAAAACAAAACTTTCCCAATTTTCTTTTCCAAGAAAATGAAAAAATTTGTTGAGAAAAAAAAAACACTGCTCACAACTCACACATCACTCACACTAATCTATAGCCAATCTCCAAGTTCTACTGCCTTAATTAACTTCGGAAGTCAGATGAGTGTTAACTGATAAGTGAAAGCATATGGAGTCTGGACCCACCTCTTTAAAAAAGCAGCATAAATTGCAGCATTGGCAAAAAGAGGTTTATAATATGCTTGCAACCTTCAATTAGTACACCTTCAATTAGTATCTAAGTATTTTTGTTTATGTTTATAGCTTTTGGGATATGTCTTTGTTGTGATACAATGCCTTGGGGTGGTTTGTAGCTTGTACATCAGCAAGGACCATCCTTGAGACAGATGTTCTTTGATAAAATCTTTGTCAAATTGTCTTCCTCTAATTAACTTCTTCTTTGCAGTCTTCTCTGTTGCCTCTTTTCACCTTCTCTTCTTGCTGTTCCTTTTTTTCTAGGTTTCACTCATGTATTGATACACATGTAAACCCTAATTATTTTGGTACACACTTTCTTCAGTTGGGAAGCAACTCCAGAGATTTTGGTGTCATTCTAGTCCTTCAGCTTTCACTCTGTGGAACAATGGATTCAGGTGTCTCAACGGACCTGAAGCTAAGGAGCAGAAAGTCTAACAGCTCTGTGAATATTTTCTGGGTCTGACAACATTGCGGGCTTACTCAAAATGAATTCCTGAGAATATACATATACAGCTGCTAATGGTTAGAGATTTGACCCTTGTATATAGTAGGCAATGTCACAAGTCACAACCCGATGTTTGAATCAGGGGCCAAATTTTGTGAAAAGCCAGTAATGAACAGGGCAAGGATTAACAAAAACTCACAAGGGTCACTTGGTGTACCAAAAGAGGGAAGTAATGACTAATGACAACAAAGTTATAGGCTGGAAACACAAGCAACAAACAGTTTTTAAAATGGCACTAGAAAAACTGTTCACCACCCACCGACACCACACGTACATGCTGCTGTGAAAGATATTCTTATCTTGGAAGAGTCTGATCAGCACTTACTGTCCACCTTCTCTGTTTTTGAACTTCCCTGATCTGTGGAATTAATCTGTCACACCCATTGCAGAATGAGTCAGACTGGCTACTAGAGTAAGACACACAGCTCCTGCTACATCCAGTCAAATCCAGTTAAGTGAATGACCATGGAACCATGGCAAAACACTCTGCTTGTCACTTGGTGCAATTATGCAAGCTTCAGCCAGAGAACTTCCAGATTTAACATGTTTTTCCAGAGAAAAACATTTCACCTGAAAGCTATGTATTCTATGAGGCTAGAGAACTGACTCCTAACAAAAAATCATGGGCACAGGACCTTGTGGATGCTTGCCTTACAGAGTAACTTCTAGGCTTGCCACTTTTGTCCTAATACAGTAATAAAGCAGGCAACTTAATTGCTTGAATGAAATTCCAGGAATTCCAATACTCCAAACTCCTTCACATACTTCAAGGGTTTACAGCTGTACACATGGAGAGCTGTAAACCTGAAGACAACTTTGAGACATCTTTTAGACATCTCTAGCAATGAACAAGTCACAACCAACACAAGTAAGATGCTCACCAGGGGACTTAAAGACTACTTGGAAGTGGAGGACATAACAGCAATGGGTCAACACCGTTTACATTCTTGCAAAAGGTCACAAAGCAAACAGATGATGACATGTTAGTCTGGACACAGAGTTTGCGCAAATCTCAGTTCTTAAGAGCATCTCACTTTTGGGTCTCCACAATTCATTGCCACAGACTTTGCCAAAGAACATACAATTTCTCAGTTCATGTGAAGCAGGAGTCAAATCCCCAGGTCAGGCAAAGCATTTGTACTACAGTGCAAATTACTGCAGTAGTGTGACATACCTTGCCTTAGTACACTCTAACACCTACATTTGAATGCATTGGGCTTGTGCTAAGAAGAACCTTGTGGCCTTGCTGTACTACTAGAATATATGCTCCAAAATGCAGTGTTGCACTGTCCTTCTGTGCTGCAAGTGGCATCTGATACATATCTACCTGACCAAATCTGGTAAGTGGACACTAACATTTCATCACTACAAGAGCAATGTTTTTCTTATTGAATGAAGATGTTTGTGCGCATACTGCCCCATTCTAGGGCAACTACAACTGTCAGAATGAGCAATCTAAATAAAGAGGTTATCAAATGCTCAATTGAAAGGGCAACACTTAGCTAATCCAGTGCCTTCAAAGGTGGTTCATTGTAAGGCTGTTTCTTCTGATGGATACTTTCATTCCAAGGGCCAGCATCTGCATTTTCACATCCTCCCAGGCAGCAACATGTGCCTCCCAGAAATGCAGGGAGGTTCTCACTGTCAACCAACTCAAGTAACTTTGAAGAGAAATTACCACCATGAACTTCAATTTTCTTTTGAGTCCTCTTATCAAGCCATGGCCTTACAATGGCCCACATTGCCTTGAAAGCAGTTGGAGCATTGACGATGAACATCTTCCCTAGATACTCTGGGTAGAAATCTTGGTCAACCTTTGTGATCTTCTGAATGAAATTCCTCACTTGTTTACTCATGTGCCTCATAGTCTGCAACAACAGAAGCACAGCCAATGAATGATGAGGGAATCTGTACAAAGAATGCCCAGCAAAAAAATGTGAAAGCCCATTTCCTGAAGAGTGTATATATATATATATATATATATATCAACACCCATAAGAATGTGCAGATGGGGGGGGGCAAAGGAAGAGTATATATATATATAGCAACACCCAAAAGAATGTGCAGATTGGGGGGGGGGGGGGGGCAAAGAGAGGAAAATAGTCATGTTGGCAGATGAAACTGTAGAATTGGGTGGGTGCTAAAAACAAAAGAAAAGGTTCCACTGGGCAAGACAGACTAAAGAACTGATATTCCAAGCAGAATCCATCATTAAGATATCTTCAGAAGAAACTGAGAAAGTCTCAAGATACATGAAAACGCAGACCAAAAAGGGTTCAAAGGGGGGCTTGATGAAACATTACCACTCCCTTCATATCCAGTATTGTCAGTGTCTGAGAAATATTAGTGCCAGCCTTCTTGGAGCATGCCGGAATTTTCCAGTCTATCAGAATCTCCCACTCTTTGACGTGATACAGGAGCATGCGGTCCATGGTTGTGACTTTGAGAAGCTCGTCTACCTGCAACTGGCCTAACCTTTCGATGTACACAGGGCGGCCCAGCTTATCGGTTTTGTGATGAAAGTGGGGATATAGCTCCTTTATTGCATCTCTTTCTGGAAACTGGAAGGTCTGCCATACAGAACGAATCACACCAACTTCAATGGAAAGGGAGAAGTATTCCCTGGGCGGCCTTCACGATGTCGTCGTCGCTCATAGAATCATGTCTGGTTCCGCTATAGACTTTTCCAGCACAACAAAGCTTCATGGCAGGAAATCTCGTTGCGAGCAATTTGCAAATCAGGGAATTCAAAGGCCGGGGGCATCAAGATCTTACCTCTTTAATAGTGTCTGCTCCAATTTCTTTTCGCCATTCCAGCATGGCCTCAAACATGGCTTTCGCTTTTGCAATATTGAAAGCTCTAGCACGCAGAAAACGGAGCAAGGAGTTGTCATCATCTCGTTTGCGGATTAGCCCTTCCTCGGTCAGAATGACTCGGAATCTATTGAGTGTCTCTTGCTGCAATTGCATCAAATCTTCGGGATGAATGCTCATCGCGTCGTCATCTCCGCTGGACGAAGCTCCTGATTGTTGGTTGTTAGAAGAGGCACAGTGGCACAGATCATGAATCATCACGACAGACAGGCGGCTTCGAGAGAGATATGGCAGGCGTCACGAGTGCCGAGACCACCAGAAAACGCGGGAGGACGAGACAAAGTCTTATGAAATAAATTCACAGATCTCTCTCTCTCTCTCTCTCTCTCTCTCTCTCTCTCTCAAACCACAGATCTCAAAAGCATTCTTGATCAGAATTTTTTCGCGAAACGCTGAATCACTATCGTCGTCAGCAGCCTACTCCACCAAAAAACTGCTTCATCGATAAGAACACCACCTTTCGTCAAGACTGCGAGCAGCAAGGAATGTAGCTTCAAGAACTACGTATCGAGACCTCAACAAAAATCCAAAATCCCCTCTCACGACTTCACATTACCGTTTTTTCTTCAGCACCCAAACCAAGCACCTCGATAAGCTTAAGAGAGCCTGATATATCTGTCCTCTCACAAGAATGCAGCGACGCGTAGAAACACCAGACACCAGCAGCCTGCGTCCAAGCTTCACAGTCTCCCGCCACCCGTTGTAAAACACACACTAAACAAAGAGACAAATACCAGCAATGATGATGATGTCGATGTCCAAGCAAGCGTGAAGAGAAAGGGGGGCGGGAGGAAGGGGAAGAAAAACATGCATTCGATGCTCCCGGCGCCCCGCAAAACCACCACACTGACAAAAACAAAAAGAAAAACCTCTGCCAAATCTTTTTTTGTCAGTGCAAGGCGGCGATGCCACAGACTCTCAAAAACAACAAATTAGCAGAAGAAAGGACCTTAGAGAGGATTGCAGAACAGCAGCTTCATCACAACAGTCGCGTGCGTTGTGGTGCACTTGCAAGGGAGGACGCTCAGACAGACCCCAGCAGCTCCTGCCTGCCTGCCAGCCAGCGGACGGAAACCCACCGCAGCACGGGTGCACGGGTCCCACACCCGTTGTCACATGTAATCATTCGTCTCAATCAGCCTTTTTTTCTGGCTATATAAAATAAATATAAAAACAATATAAAAATAAAGAGTGCTAAAATCATGTGCTTTTTTGTGATTTTTCAATAGCCATAACTCGACCAAAATTTAAGAAAAAATTCCAGATTTCTATACATGGTTCAAGTAAGTAGCCAAACATGTAGTAGAAGGATGTTGAAATTTTTTCACTTCCATATTAAGCTTGTAGGAAAATTAAAAATAGAAATCTGGAAATTTTTCTGAAATTTTGGTCGAATTATAGCTATTGAAAATCTCAAAATGAACTCGATTTTAACAGTTTCCTTTTTAATTTCGATTTCTAGCCAGCAAGAAAAAGATTGATTTGCGTCCAGCAGGCCCAATGTTTTTTTGTTTTTTTTTCTTTTCAAGTTTTTGATGTTGCTCAAATGGTGATCAACAAAGAAAGATTTAGCCAAATTTGGCTACAAGCTTAATATGAATGAGAAATTTTTTAGAGGTCCCTTCTATTTTTTTTGCTACCTACTTGAACCATGCACAGAAATCTGGAACATTTTCTTAAATTTTGGTCGAATTTTGGCTGTTGAAAATTTTAAAAAGCATTGATTGAAGCAGTTTTTAATTTTTCTTAATTTGGATGTTTGGCGGCTATATATAGCCATTTTTTTAAAAGGCTGATTCTCCTCTGCTGGGACAGTGTTTCTTTTCCTCTTAATTTTGTGATGTTGCTCGAGTGGTGATCATCCATAAGTATATTTAGCCAGATTTGACAATATTCAAAATATGAAAGTAGGAACACCTTAAGCACCCTTTCATATTATAGGCAATTGTGGTAAATTTTGGTTATTTTGTAATTTAATAAAATCCTCTTTTGTTTTACGATTTTTTTTAAAAAAACTTAGAATGTGTGATAGACAAATTTAGTTAGAAACAGGATATAAAAGTTTAAAAGTTAAACCATCCTTCACATTTTTAGCTACATGCTAGAACCCAATAAAGAAATCTGGCGATTTTTCAAAAAAAGTAATCGAAATTTGGCGACATATAAACAAAAATCCCCATACTTTTAGCCATTTTGACAAATAATTAGCCAAATGAGTAAATTTATCCAGAAGAAAATTTAAATATAAAAAACATCTCCACACCTGGCCAGCCTCATTGCAAACCGGGGTCGCCGCCTTTTACTTGGGAGCTGATATAGTTACCTATCCGAGTGTTGGATATTTCGTGGTCTCAGTTTTGGCTAAACCTCTCCCCCAAAACCCATAAATTTGGCTAAACTATAACCCTGTTTTTTTGAAATTTTAAATTGAAAATGTGAGCAAAAGTGGCACCAGAGAAACGGCAACGGCCGATGACGGCAGATGGCCGTTGGCAACAGACGGCATCCGTCCGTTGACACGAATGGCTTGGGCCTATAGTGAGACAGAGGGGCTGCACGCATGATTAATTTAACAACGTGATTGGTGGTCAAAAAAGTATAAAACGTCTGTGCCATGGACGGAATATTCCCTAATCTTTTAGAGTAGGTAAGACTGGGTTGCATGTAGATCTCTAAATAATTGCAATCTCTGGGGCCTATCTGGTCCAGTGCAAATGGGAGTTGTTGTGCAAAGCCTCAAAAGAGTGGGGCCTTCCCAAAATAAGGGGCCAAGGAGGAGACGATAGGCAACACAAGATGGCTCTCCATGCATTTGGGCAAAATCCCTCTCTCTTTGTGAAATTTACCAATCATAAACATTGCTAAGAAAATTTGTAGTGTTAGGTTACGCTATGTTATATTATTTATTCTTTCAGCTCCACCTTGGGAGTTCCGAATTTCAGTAGCGCCACGCTCATGGTGTGTTACCCTACACATAAACATCTTGCATTGCTGCAAAGGAGTGGGTTCTTATGCCCACTTTTTAAGAGGGGGAGGGATCTTAGGCCGATATCAAAAGACTAAGGCCCACTTTAGATGCGGGTCCAAGATCTGGGGACCAATGAATTCAAGCAATCTTATTGGTCAAAAGCTTTAAATTGGTCCCCAAGGCCTACAGACAAGGGTCCAAGACCAAAAAGTGGCAAATTGAGGCTAAAACTACATGGCACCGGTTTTGGAGGGAAAATCAATTGCTTCAGACCAAAAAAAAAGTGCTAAAAGGAGAGCTCCTGATTTGGAGAACCAAGAATCATGCTAAGGACCAAGGTACAGTGCAACTCAAGCTTTCAATCTGCTTCAAGTCAGTCCAAATTGGTTCGTAGGAAATTGGAACCTGAACCCTTGTCTAAAGTGGGCCTAAGAGTAGGTGTAAGATCTGTCCTCTTTTCTAGGAGAGATAATTCATGCATATAAGGTGTCCTCTAGTACAAAATTTCTTCCAGTTCTATCGATTTAGTGAGACAGCTTTCATTGCCTTTCTGATTGAGGTTTTTTTCTTTTAAGGTAACTTTTGTCCCTGGTGGAAACCACCAACAACAACAAGGGGTGTGTCACACTGTGGCCATGCCATTTACATTCAATTAAGGCAAAAGAAGAACTATGGAAATTCAAATATTTCACCATGAAAAAACATAATCTAAAAAATAATCCTGAAAAAATACCAAAATCCTTCAAGATATCATAACTCAATAACTAATCTCAAGTTTCAACACAAGCCAAAATATCATCTTTCAAAAATCCTCATATAAAAATAGACCTATTACCTAGGGGTCAAAATCCCTTAAGCTACTATACTCTATAACAAATCTAAACACAATATACTCGCGGCCACCAAACGATTGCTGAAGTGCCTTACCCTAAGGTCAGTTTCATCATTAAATAATCCTCAAAATCATGAAATGAAATCTTGTGAAAATATCAAGTTGACATGCTGGAAATCATCATAATTATCATAGGCTACACTCTGAATAATTTCACTACTCATATCACAATATTATAGTAGATGATGAAAATATATATAATTTTAAATTTTAAAAAAGAAGTTATTTTTTGAAAAAAAAAATTATTCATTTTGTCAATGTGGAAACTGACCCTAGGCTACAGTACCAAAGTAATGTTACCTTTTCATGAAAATAAGTTGTTTTTTTATGGACCTGTGTTCTCCAATTCTGGTTTGTGGACCAGTTCCATGTTCGGCTCTTTGGGTCAATTTCAGGTTCCCAGACTGTCGGTTCTAAATGTTGGCGAAAAAGAAAAAAAACCTAGACTTGGCATACAAACTGGATCAAGAACTTAGGGTCGGTTAGAACCAGATACAACCTGTAAAAATGTTTTATTCAGGTCTTAGTTCTTGAATTATTTTTCTAATTCAGGGTGAGGTTAGACATGTTGTTAATTTGTGTAAAAGTTTAAAGCATACAAGTTTTTTAATAATGAATTTGGGAGTGGGGATGGGGGGTTTGGGGCTAGGCATGGAATTATTAATTTTTGGAACAAGTTTCAAGTTAAAAAAATTCTTTTCTTTTTTTTTTCTTTTTTTTGGCTTAGGTATGTAATTAGTATATGTCATTGTACAATGCTAATAAGAATTAGAAAATCTTTCAATTTTATCGGATTTTTTTGACAAGATGTAATTATAAAATCTTCCCTTTTGGGCTATGCATAGGTAGGTAAAACCAGATCCCCCTTAGGAACTGGACTCACTCAAAAAGGACCAGGAACAGGGAGTGTAGAAATGTGAAGAACTGGGTGCCATAACCAAAACCCAAAGGCCTACAGAACTTTAAAATTTTCCTTGGACCTCAAGGTTTTCTCAAAGTACCCAAAACAAAACAAAACAAAAGTTCACCCAGATTGACAAGCTAGAATGAGACAACATTGAAGGTTGACCTTTCAGTGAACTGCCAGAAAAAGTTGAAACTTGAAACCTTCCATCATCCTCACCATTAGGCTATAGTCCTTCCTCCAAAGATGGGTAGTCTAATTGTTGGGTACAACAACGGTTGTTGGGTACTTTGCATCTCTACCTAGTTTCGTGAACCAAATTTTAACCTATATTTTGGGTTTGGCAATAACAACTTGTCTTTTAGTTGGCGTTTCAGGAAGGAATGTACGCAAGGTGAAATTTTTAAATCTATTGGCCACCCAAAAGGTGCTTCAAGTAGGGAGCCACGGTTACAATCTAAACAACTCTCTTTCTATTTCCTTGTTTCTTTCCTGTTTCATAGAAAAGAAATACTTCCATGGGAACATGAGAACATATATAACTTTTCTATGAGCCTGAGGGTGTTCCAAAACATCAGAAGAATGCACTCCTATGAGAACCTCCCCTACAACCAAATAATAATAAGTCATTGGTGTTGGCAATGGGCTTTTACCCTACACATAGGGCTTTCTACTGGTTTTAGAAAACTTAGTAGGGTTCACACTTCCCCCTCCCCACGTGTGTATGTATGTTCTTTGAGCTAAAGTTGCATGATTGCATGAACTTTACATGATGCAGACATCCTCCTTTCTTCTATATATCATAAGCTACTACTCATAATGAGTAGAACAGGCAAAAAAGTCACTTAGACTTGGCCTTTTTGGCTCATTCATTGCTAATAGAACTACTCGTCCTAACTCCTAGCGCCAGCAATATCTCTAGCACGCATGTCCTCTTTGTGTTAGGGTAGTGTGGTCAGTCACCTCCCTCTCACTCAGTTCACCTCCTTTCTTTATGGGGTCTGAAGATCAACTGTAGAAAACTAGCAGGCGCACCCACAGTCCTTGAAAATCGCTAAAAACAGGTGAAAATTGAGAAAAATATGCCCCTCTAAAGTTCAAGGGGTCGAAAATGATGAAAAGAAAAACCTTTCATTCACATGGCAGCCCATGAGAGTTTATTTTACCACCTCAAATCAAATAGTCATATGCTAATTAATGGACTCTACCTATTATCATCACTAATGTGGATGAAGAAAGCAAACCATCAATGTTCTCAAAGTAACTATCGATTTTTAAACATATGTTTGAGATCTAATCTAATTTAGAGTTTGAAATTCAATACTAATGAATGTGAGATCATCATGTTCACCAAAACCCTTGTGCAAGTTTATCAAAGTCTATGGGCACAAGGTGTTCCATTTTTCTCATTAGTTGCATCAATGGTCTCAATTAAAGTGTGTTTCCAAGCTTGAAATATTCTAACTACTACACCTCTTACTCATAAGTTGTTGCCCTCCTAATTGTTGTGATCTTGTGTTCCTCTTGATCTTTGTGGTATTATGTTCTTCCTAATCATCATGCATTTATGCTCTTTTTGGTTATTGTGATCTTGTGTTTTTCATGGTTACCATTGTGTTATTGTTCTTCTTGATTGTTTATGGTCTTGGCATTCCTCCTTTTCGCCATAATCTTGTGTTCCTTCTAATCACTATGGTTTTGGTGTTCTTCCTAATGATTGTGGTCTTGTGTTCCTCCTAATCACCATGGTTTTGGTGTTTCTCCTTATCATCGTGGTCTTTGTTGTTCCTCCTTATCACCATGGTATTTTATTCCTCCTTGTTATCATGGTCTTGTGTTATTCTTGGTCATCATGGTCTTGTCATTCCTCTTTATCACCATGGTCTTTTGTTCTTCATGATCGTCATGTTCTCATGTTCCTTTTGATCATTGTGATTTTATCGTTCTTCCTAGTTGTTGTGATCTTGTGTTCCTTTTGTTCACCATGGTCTTGTGTTCCCATGTTTATAATAATCTTACATTCTTCATGATTGTCATGGTCTTCTATTCCTTTTAGTCATTAGGGTTTCGTTGTTCCTCTTTGTTTTTGTGGTCTTGGGGTTCCTTCGAATTGCCTTGGCCTTGTGTTCCTCCTTATTGTTGAGGTCTTTTGTTTTTCCTAATTGCCATGTTTTTCCTAATTGTCATGGTCTTGTGTTCCTCTTGATTTTTATGCTCTTGTTTTCATCTTAATCATTGTGATCTTGGTGTTCCTTTTGATTGCCATGGTCTTGTGTTCCTCCTAATTTGCATGGTCTTCCATTCCTTTTGATTGACATGGTTTTATGTTCCTTTTGATCATTATGGTCTTGTGTTCCTCTCAATTGATGTGGTTATGTAATCTTTTTGTTCATCATGGTATTGAATTTTAAAATTTTCCTGATTGTGTTCATCTTTTACCTTGCTTGAAGTTCTTTTATTTAATTTGTTTGTTCTTGATGCCTTTAATCATTAAAATGCAACAACCATGTTACTTAGCACCCTTGTGCTTGTTGCCTAACTATCTAGCCTCTTGTTAAAACATGTTATGCATTCAAGATTCACATCCTTATATCTACACAAATCTACTCACAAGCCTACTTGAAAGTCTTAGTGGAATTTGTCACCTTTTTCCCTTACAACTATTGAAATTCAAATTGTACCAAATCATGTTTTTAACACATTTATCAACAACTTTTTGAACCATTTGATCTATTGATGTATCTATCCTTCTTTTAAATCACTTATCTTCCCTCTCCTTTCACCTTCCTTTTCTAATTTCTTCCACAACAGCCTTGTCAATGGGTTTTTTCATTAGGATATCTAGTTTTTGAACAAATGCCACAACATGTGATTAAGAGTAATCAACTAATGGTTATTTTCCCTTTGTATTGCAAGTAAACAAAATATGAAAGCAAGTTGTGCAAACACATGGATTCCTAGGTCAAACTTGGAAGAGGTTGAATTTCTTACAATAGTTCAAGGTTATTTTCATCTAGGTTTACAACATTGATTTTTCTTGATTACTTTTCAATCACTATAGGGCTATGAGGAATATCATAAAGAAATCAAACACAATTTTTTGAAACATTGCACCTTAATGATTTCACCTTGGTAAAAGTTATTTCACTATAGGGTCAATATGTAAACCCATCATGTTTCAATACTAATTGACATAATTCAATATTATAATTTGTTATGGTAAATAGGTTTACTTTTATGTTGTTTTTTCAAATACCCAAGGCTATTTTAGGTTATATCTTATGTTATTTTAAGCTACCTTAGGTTATTCTAAATTATATCTTAAATTATTACAAGTTATTATAAGTTATACTTTAAAAAATCATAGGTTATATCTTAAATTATTATAAGTTTTCTACTTTATATTAGTTGAAGCCAAATTATTTAACTAACCCTAGAATGTTTAGGTGGGTGAATGTTTAGGATAAATAATCTAATGAAGGTTTTTAGGTGCCTAGCTTAAGTTCAAAATTAATTATTAATGAAATTATTATTATAGATTTCATTATTAGTGAATTTGATTAACTATTGGTGAATTCAATTAACTATTAATGACCTCACCTATCCATAATAATTGGTCTTTATTTAATAGAGGGTTGACCACTTTCACCATGATAAATTTGTTCAATTTCATTCAAAATCTACTAAAACACATAATGAACTTGGTAGGGTTGTCACCACATTTGTGCATTCATCATGATGTAACAAACACATTTGGGTGTAGACATAGTTTTGCATCATTTCAATATAGGGTCAACCTAGTTAATTTAGGTCAAAACAAAATCGGGCAACCAAAAACAAATTAGGGGCAACCAAAAATCACATTATTCGATCACCCCGAACCTTGTGGCAATTAAAACAACTTTTAGTCACCACAGTCCTATGGTGTTCGAAATTCTTTTTGTTAATAATAAAACAATTGGCAACCAAAAAATTTTGGCCAGGAATTTTCTTTTTCAATTACTAGATCAATGATGGAATTAAAATGTAGTCCATTGGATGGTTAAATTTTTTTGGAAGGCAACTAAAATTTTTTCAAGCACTGCCCAAAAAATTAGAACCATTGACTTTTGGTCACCACAATCAACAACTAATTTTTTTTTCAATCACCTAGTTTGACAACCAAAGGTGATTGAAACTTTTCAGTTGCCTAGGTTAGTGACCGAAATTTTTTGGGTAATGATAAAAAATATTTAATTGTTGGATCAATGGCCATCTAATGACTAAATTTTTTTAAGCAATTCTGAAATGTTTTTGGACAAACTAAAAAATTTTGATCATTAACCATGGCGATCAAAAGTTGATGATCGAAACTTTCCAATTGCCCAATTTAATCACAAGAGAATTGAATATTCCATTGCCAATCCTATAGTGATTGTATTTGTTTTCAGTCACCATACATATAATGGGGGCAGCTTGGGTGTAATGATTTTTTTCCTATGTCAATTTTGACGAATGTGACTAATGCATTAACATGAATGTCGATGTGATGCTCGATACAAAATGGTCGTGTCACATTGGTTTTGATAACCTTGGAACTTGGATGCATATCGATGTAATGAAATTAATTACATCACAAAAATGAAAAGAAAAAAATGTAAAGAAAAGGATTGTCCTACCTTTATCGCGTGACATTCAAAAAAAGAAGAAGAATATTATTCTTTTCCTTCCACATCCAATAACATAAGATGAAGAAAATCACATCCATCATTAGCAAAAGATGATTATAAAAAAAATGAAGAAAATAACACCCCCTTTAAATTGGAAAAAAAAAGGATTGTTGTTGGCAATAGTCACCTTCCCCCCTTGCTTTTCATTGTGATTTGGGTGAATAATCATTTATCTAGTAGTAGGTATTGTACTAAAAAATTACATTTTTTTGGGATAAATTTTGAACATTCTAAGTGGGTCTTCACGTTCAAATTTAACATTTCTTGGATGAAACATAGCGATAGGATACATTAAGAAGGTAAGGATACCAATGTAGGTCTAAATCACCCCCTTGTCCCCCCATATTTTCAAAATGGCTAGAAATATGTGTTCGACCTTGGTTTTCTACTTGCAAAATTTTGAAAAAAATGAAAGAGATTTATATTGGGAATTTGACATATGTTTTTATGTTTTTAACATGTAATCAAAAATGTGAAGGGTGCCATTTGCTTTACAAAAACCAAAAAAAAAATCTTTCCTCTTCCTACTAAAGTGCTTAGATGAAAAAAAGGATCATTTTTTCCCCCATCCAAAATCAATAAATGAAAAAGACCTGACCAACAATTGGGCACCACAAAAAGACTAAAATGATGATAAATAAATAAAATGTTCATAAAAAAAATGATTGTTTTGGATAATAATCACCCCCCATGCACCCTCCTTCCCCCCTTCTTTAAGTGAACCAACATAGGCTAGGGTGCACCCACACCCACATAGTACCTTTACCTTTTTGAGTGAAACCTTTTAAGGTACATTCACATTTGTAGGTAACATAAGAAATAACTTAGTAATACACAACCATTATTCACTTAACATCATTTTTTAATAAATAGTAAGCATGGCAAAATGACATGGCAAGTTATAAGGAATGTGATCATCTACTAATCATTCTCACACAATCACAATTAACAAAATATTAATATAGAAAGTGAGGTGCTAAACTTATAATCCATCATGCCCAACTCCATCATACCCAATTCCATCATTATATTGAGAGCTTATTTATTGTGAGTTTCTTTGTTGCAATCTCTAGTGATGGACACAAACCATCCATCACACAAAAATTCAAGATCAAGATTAGGGAGAGGGAGAAGCAAGGGAAGGTGAAGATATGCATGGATGTCATTTCATCAAATACAATAAAAAACATGTGTAGCATCGGAACAACATCGCAAACAACTACAACACCAAATGCAACAGTGGGAACACCACATGATAAGTAGCATTGAACATTGGAGCAATAATTGTAGTGCTTCAAACCAAGAAACACTAAAAATAGCACCAAACTCAAAGGTTAAACTTTTGACAATGACAAAGTAAATGAAAACATTTCAAGGTCATGTTTTTAATTTGATGCAAAAGAATGGAACACATAGCTTTCAAATGATTGGTCAATCTTCATTCTCAAATTGTACATGCCACGTTGAAATGGGATAAGATAATTGATGAATTGTAAAAGATCACAAAATTGAACAAGTGGGACAACTTTAGTTCTAACTATAAAAAAATCACAAATGATCATGCAAGGATTGACCACCACATTCTAGTTTGGGATTTAACAATTGAAGATTGTGATCACCACCATCTTTTTGAAACAATTCAATGAGGAATTTTACAATCCTATTCAAGCATTCTAGGGAAAAAGGGATATCAATACACTAGGACATGTAAAAGATATTATGCCAAAAGAGATGTAATTTACATGCCACCCATTACAAGATTGGATACAACAAACTCTATTGTACTTCAAACATATTTAATGCAAGAGCTTTTGGGAGATGGTTATGTGCTTAAAGATCATGAAAATAAATTTGCAAATGCAAATGTACAAGGGAGTCAACTAAATTTCATAACCTAGATGATTTGTCATAGTTCAATTAAGGAAATCCATGTTCCAAATTTGTGAATCTTACAAACATTCCATTAACACTTACAAGTAATTTGACAACTCCAATAGCTCCCAAAACATGTGTAAAGTGGAAACGATCAAATGTTTTCACCTTAGTGCTTGAAGTTATAGACAATGAAAACATAATTGATGTTATGGAACCCATGAATGTCACACTTATGGAAATTGAGAACTGTCCCAACAATGTCCATTAACAAACCACCAAGGAATAGCTAAAATATTTGAAGGGTAGAAATAGGAAAGTGCATAAGATAAACAAGAATATTATTCATGTTTTGGCAAGTATAAATGCAACAATGTGCCATGTTTTTCTATAAAACAAATTCAATATGCCTCCAAATGTGCACATGTTAATAGTAGATTCATGATTACACAATGCAAATTCAAACGGAAACACACATCATCATTATGAAGAGAAAAATTGAAAAACGAAAAGTAGATTAATAGCCAAGTAAATGTGAAAATTTTCAAACCTTTAAATTTAGCCATGATTGTTTTTCAATTGGATAATTTTTTTTATATAGTTTGTTTGCATGTGCATTTTAGCAAAGAAATAAAGACTAATGCTATCAGCCTTCAAATTTGAGACCTACAATTTCCAAGGTATTGTTTTAGTTGAACTCTAAGTTGTGTAATTTTAAACATTTCATCATCTTATAAAAGTATTTGTTCAACTTCAACATCAATTCTTGTTCATTGCTTGTCCTTCACCCTTGCACTTGGTTGATCATTTTTAATTTCCAATTAGGCCATTAAAAGTCTAAATTATATTTTCATCTTTGCCATTCATGATCAAATTATGTAACATGCAACAACACATGACAACATCAAGTAATAAAAAGATATGTAGGCTCGTCTCAAACAATAGTTGTGTGAACATTTGTTTCAAAATCCTAAAAAAATCTTCCACAACATTGTTCTTGTGAGACAATTATTAATTGAACAATGCTTCAAGAATAATGTGATGGGCACTAAATTGCTTGTGAGGCACCATTAACCAAGGCAAAAAGGGATGCCCCTTTATCACCAAAGATATATGGCATAATCCTTTTTGGTCCATGTTTGATTACAAACAAATTTCCTTTGATGACATGCTAATACAATAAAAATATCCACAAGATTCAAACATCATTCATTGAACTAAGAACACTAACAAGGACATCTTGAAACCTTTTTGTGGTGATCAACTATTATTTGCATATATACATTATAACCTTTAGACTTGAATGAATAGAAATCAATTGCAACAAATTTTCACCTTTTATTTTTTGCAAATGGATTTGTGTTACATCAATGGTGCCATGGACTGATGACAAGCCACAAAGATCCTTGAATCCAACCATGGCTTTGACTAAATCATTCCCTTTGAGTCATTTAAGTTGAATCCTAAACACAACATTCCAACACAAAATGCACTATATTTCCCAATAATAAAAAGCTCAAAGTAATATATAAGATATTGAGATGTGTGAAGGTGAATGCACACTAAGGTGGACCAAAAATGACACATGTAGAGTCCACAATTTTACTTTTTTAGAATTTTTAATTGGAATGTTTGGTGTCTTGGGAATGTAAAATTGTCCATTTGAAAGTAGGAAATAACTGGAATACCTAAACCCTAACCTTAAAAGTTTTAAAATTGTGACACATGTTTTGGTTTGATTAGTTAAGGGAAAAGTTAGAAATGAAAACATGGGTTTTTTCAATTTTTATAATTAGTAGATCTTATGTAATGTAATAATGTCATTTTTATAAAAAACATGATTGTCAATTTTCCATTTCAATAAATCATGGACGCTATAAATTATTGGCAATCTTATAGAAACCTAATAAATTAAAATATTAAACTTGCTTGTAAATATTTATTTTAGCATTACAATAGCCTCACAGTCATACTAGAAAAAAATTCAACATTTCACAAATGTTTGTTATGTAATAAAAATTCATAAAAAATTTACGAACTATGACTCAAGATGTTATATCATTTCAAAAGTTCACCTTGTAATGAAATGATGACATTTTATTTTCAAATTTTAAAAAATTATTCTACAAGTGTTATAGATTAATTGGATGAATCCTTTTTATTATTTTCAATCATATTCCAACACATATTATACCAAATTAAAAGTTTACCTCCCCCTTCCAAAATTGCCCCCATATACAAAAAAAAAAAAAAAGGATTGTTTAATGTGTAATTGCTTGTGAGCCAACTTGTATAAGTTGTTAACCATATGGATATTCATGTGCATTGAAAATTGAAATTTTGTGTTTTTCTCCATCACAGGCGTCAACTTCAATGTTAAATGTTGCACAAATTGTCTAGTCACATGAAAATGTTTGATCCATCAATAATCATTGTATTGCATAGTTGAAAAATGCAAATACCAAATGGTCAATTTAATATTAACCTAGTTGCCAAGCTTTCATCTCCCTAAGAGTTTGTAAACACAAGACATTTAAAACAAATGAAGAATCAAACCATTGTGCATTTATTCAAAGAAAAAACACATATCATAAGATGAAGAAAAGATGCCTTGTGGAGTTCAATTTCTATGTACTTATGTTTGAATTGATATTACATTTACAAAACCAATTGAAAGAACATCACCAAAAAAAAGAAACCTTAAATGACACATTGCAACAATGGACTATTAAACTTGTAATGTAACTAATGTAAAAAGTAAAAATCATGCAAAAGGAAAGCACCTCATGCTTGCATTTCAACAAAGATGCACAAAAACAAAGCACTACAATTAAAACTATGTAAGAATTGTAATGAGGATGCGTATCACCTAGCTTCTAGAAGCATCGCACAATTTCTAAAACATTGCCTTGCTTCTACAATGATCTTCCTATTTCTACATAGATTGCACAAGTATGCTTTTAAAACAATGGCTGATCACACATATCTGGTGATGATGAAACTCTTGGCCTCGGAGCTTTTGGCCATGAAACTTCATCATTAGATTTGGAGGGCAATGCATGGTAGGTAAGGACAAGGGGTAAGGCTTTACCATTTTGACTTTACCTTGAATATCCATAGCCCTTTTGGGTTGTATTTATTTTACTTACCTATTATTTTATAGCATGTGTGAACATATATAGTAAATAAATAAATTCTTAATTAATTAAAACCTCAAACTAATTAATTGAATTAGTAAATCTCGTAATTTACTAATTAATTAACAATTTTTGGTCATTTTTATAGCCTATGAACAAAAGTGAAACAAGCATTAGTGGCCATATTAAGCCTCAAAAATGTTAGGTTTGAATTCAGAGACCCTGATTTAGTCTAAGTATGGGATATTTGTAATATGTAGAGATTTTTGCCATGGCACCAACGTTGGTGCTGGTCGACCCAAAGCAACCAGCACCTACTGGGGCAGTTTGCCACACCCCCTTTCCCAAACTCCCCTGGCCTTCGGTGAACCAGCATGTAAACATCCCAAAGCTTTTTGGGCAGCTTCTAAACATTATAGATTTTATGCCATTGGCCCATTGTGAACACATTCTGTTATTTTTCAAATTTTTAGAATCGATACTTTTTAAATTTGGCAATGTGAATACGTTGAGGGTTCAACTGATTTTTCCTTTCAAACTTAATTTTTGTGAATCTTTTTGAATTTTCAGCAACAATATCCATTCAAAAATCAACATCTTTCACACCTTAGCTCTGAAAATTATGAATTAAAATGAATAAAATATGACTTGCTGAGGGCTTTCCAACAACACCAAGAACGCCCCCAAAAGTTATTTATTTTTCATTGAGAAAATGGTTCAATAATTAATAGCTTCCAAATGATGACTCCAAATAATCTCAAACAAAGTCAGTGCACCCCTCCTCATTGAGAGCTTTCTGAAGATATCAGGAGGATGGCATGAAGTCTGATGGTTTGGGAGATGTGAACGTGACAAACAAAACAAACTACCTTGCTTCATAGATAGATATTGTCATTAGACAAAATCAAGGTCTTTGAGTTCAAATTTAACATTTCTCAACACAAATATAGCCTTTAACAAGCTTAATTCAAGCAAGTAGGGGTATTGGTGTAAGTGTTGGATCATCCCCACCTTATGGCAAAATGTCATGGTATTGGGACATGTGAAATACATGGGCAAATGGTCTTTATCACTTTTATGAAAGTGTCATGCGACCTTGTGAGGGTTTCATACTTGCCAAGCATCTATTGACCCTTTGATGGTAGTTGGTTATGTTTAGAGGGTTAGGTTTGTCTCGCCATCATAGTTTGTGTGACACCCTTGTCACTAGTGCTCATTTGTGCCCAATAAAATTGTGGAAAAGAGATAGAAATTCAACCAAGCAAAAGAAAACCATTCAAGATGAGACACTATGGACAAGACCGAATCACTAATTGGCATTCTATCCAACAATATCCAAGCATCTTTTTAAGCTATCATATTTAACATTTAATTTCTCCACAAGTATAAAATTTGTAATGCAAATAGTTGCTTGATGGAATAACTTAGTTTTACTTCATGTGTCAGTTTATGACAAATCAAGGGTAGTTGAAGATTATTAATTAAAAGGACCAAGGTTTTTGGATTTATCTAGGTTAATATTTAAAGAAATGGCTATGGCTATATATATTCTTAAACTTAATTTTGAATTAATGGAAAAATTTCAGGATAAATTCTTATCATAAAAATAATTCGTATTTTCTAGGATAATTTCTTGGAATAAAATGAATGTTCTTTTCAAAATTTTAAATGTGGATTGAATTTTTAAATATATATCTGCTGACTTTGTAGACCAAGCAATAAAATTCATTGATTATTGGTATGTGTGTGTTTTTTTGATGATTTTTGTCTAGTAATATTAAAGAATATGAAAGACATCTTGAAATGTCCCATGATAGAAAAAGTATACAAATCTAATGTTTTACAACTTGATCCCATACCAAATTGTTTTTAAAAGCTATTATAGTGAGAAACTTTAATGCCATAATATTAGAGTAGTTTTAGAGCAATTAATTTTATTGGCTTTAATATATGTAAAAGATAATAATAGTAGGTGCTACATTAATGCACCTTGAAAAAAGTATCATGTGCTTTGAACACAATCTTAGGTTGGAAACTTATTTTTGTACATATCATATTTTTGAACATATAAGTCTTCGAGTACAAAATGTCAATAACTGATACAATGAAAATTATATTGTATCACTCAAGAAACGTGAAATCGTGTATATTTACAATATGTTTAATTGTGTATTACAAATATGCACAATAATAATTAAAGCTTCATCCATATAATAGAATGAATATATTAATACATTCATTCATGATTTGGATGAATGCACACATTCATCCCTATACCTTGCCTTTTGATTTACTCTTATAATTGTTCATTTACAATTCTAATTTATAATTCTTACTTTCCATGGTTATAAGAAAAATGTTACATTCATAAGAAAAGGTTTTCTGATATATACTCCCAGCGTAATAACCCTAAGTCATTTTTCCAATAGACCTTCATGACAAGGTAATTATGTGTGTAGGGTAATGCCCAAGGGCTGGGGTGTTTTTATGAAACAACGGGCCATAGGCCAAGGGCCCATTATTTCAGGAATGCTGCCCCGAGGCCTGAGGGCATTGCATACCAGACAGGGTACCTGCCGGGTATCACAATTTTTTTTAATAAAAAAAATGTGGGCATTTTGAAAAGTGAGAATGCCCATAGGAGAAAGTGAAACACCCACCTCTACAGGCATTTTGCTTTTTCAAAATGGCCTCTGGGGGAGCTATTGTCACATTTTTTGTCCTCAAAAGAAGCCCATACTTAAGGTTCTCCTTGATAGCACTCAAGGGTAGGAAGTGACATATATGGAATATAGACTAGTAGTAGACTCATAAGCACTTGCAAACCTACCACCAATTATACCCATTATCCCTCAACTTGATGTGATGTTGTGTAACATTGATTTTTAGATTATTGTTGTTGGGTGACAAGAATCTCTAGTAGGTACATGTAAAAGAGCACTTGGCACTTACACCATCATGCAATTATGGCCAAAGTCATATCCAAAATAGAAGCAAACTTGTAAGCAAACATTGACCAAATAAAATGAAATGGCACCTACTAGAATGTGGTTAAACAAGAGCCATCTTTTTTTAAAGGCCATTCATTGACATGCAATAGAAACTCATATATTGAAAAGAATGGCGTTCAACTTAAGATTTTAGGTGATCTTGATTACAAACTTTTTTTTTTTTTGGGTCCATTCCAGTGTTGAAGGTGGTTTTGAATTAATCCAGGTTGTTTATATCTAAATATCAAGAACTTGAAATTGATAGCAAAAACTTAAAGGCATAAGCCTACATCGATTCATAAAAGGCATGTTGTTTTTTCATTTACCACATAATGAATCCATCATTATTGTCTTCCCATAAAATATATTGACATGTGCATGAACAAATTGTGATGGTCAAAATTGCTTCAAAATTACACACTTGTTTGAATATTTTTGTCAATGTACAAATTGGTTTGCTTGGAAAATGTTGCGATGATGTGAAATGAAGGTTGCAAATTTTGTTTCATTAATATTCATGTGATTATGTGAAATGAAGGTTGCAAATTTTGTTTCATTAATATTCATGTGATTATGTTAAATGATATGAGACATCCAATTTAGATGATCATGACCAACCCACCTACTAGCAAAAGAGTCATACTTTCTTGGTGACCTAAAGATTGTACTAGACTATAGGTTTAATAATTTGTTTCCAATGCCACCCACTTTTTTGGCCTTTTGATAATGTCACAATCTTTGTTGGTGTTACCAAGTTATTTTTCTTTTCCAACTTGTAAAAGGTCGCACCCCAATCTCTACCTTACTCTATAAAAAGACAAGGGAATGAACAATTTGGATAAATGCATATGATGAAAAATACAATGCTTCAATGGACCTCTTGTTTCTTCACTACCTATTAGGAGTTTGCAAATGCATCCAAAGTTCTATGCATTTCTTTCTTAAAACCTTGCACATTTTTTTCAACACAATTTCACCTTGCCTATTTGGGCAAATTTTCCATTGGCAAATCATAGCATGCTATTTGGGTTATGTCCAAATTTACAAAGTTAAGCACAATGTTGAGCTATAAATAATAGTGGATACGTGAGCAAGCAAGAAACTTTGGTGTTGCAATTATTCATGTTTGGAAAGAAGAAATTCCTACATAAAACAACTTTTAGTCACACCAACTTGAATCAACATCAATGAATTTCTAGGTGTTGTTGTGGTCATAAAGGATACAAGGAAGATCACTCTTTCAATTCCCCTTACCATAAGGACCAGTAAAAAAATTCATAGTTCTTGGACATAACCTTAAAAAGGACTCAAGACTTGAGACTCTAAAATCTCAAGGAAATCTTTTGCTTCAATGAAGCACACCAGAAATAATGTATTTCATTATGGCTATCTCACCAACCTATGAATCTCAACTTGAGCAATGGCCTCTCTAGTGTATAGCTTACTCAAACTTCCATTGAGTATGGGTTGTCAATATTCTTATCATCTATTATTGGGTTATGATTTGAAAACTTAGTCATCCATATGCAACACGCTATGAAGAACATCAATCAATGAGCTCCTTTTTTAAAAGAAAACATTAAATAGGCCAAATGGTCTTAAATCTTGCCAACACAAAATTGTCATCACATGGAGATGTGTTCTCCCTATCACAAAATTTGTTTGTTGGGAACATTTACATAGTGACAAGTTTACATAGAATATGGTATTTCTATAACATGCATGTGACTTAGTTCAATGACCTATTTATAAAATTTTGGGAAAAGTTATAGCAAAAATCATTTTTGAATAAAACATTTCAAAAATCAACCACATATCCCCTTCACATATTACTTAAAATCAACATGACATGTTGAATTCAAATTGTCATTCAGCCCTAAAGCATGTGATTCATTTGTTAACAAATTCATGTTGTAAATGACTAATCTTTTTAAACTAGTGCAAAAGTTGTTTGATGTTTTTCATAATTAAATTTTTAGTAAAAAATGAAAATGAAAAAATATGATTTATAGTATTGAAATAATTATTTCAATGGGACCTAGTAAATATGTCAATGAGCTAATAAATAATTAGTGGGCAAATCTAGCTGAAAACATAATAGTCACAACTACATATGGTAAGAAGTGGAAAGGGGTCAAAAGGTAAGATCTTAAAACATCTTCATTGTAGTATCCCATGGACATCCTCATATTTAATTTGAGTAGTAACATGGCATAAAAACCCTCACTAGCTTGCAGATTTGCCATTTATGGTGGGATAATATTCAAACCTTTGCAAACAAATTTTCTATTTTGAATTTCATGAGCTTTTCTTATTAGCCTAGGTGTAGAAAGTAAATGGTACATTAATTTGAAGTTGTATCTTTAAAAGTTCATGGGTGAAAGTAGGATGATAATTATCACTAAACTAATGTAAAAAGGAAATTTGTCACCTATAGTGATGTTTTTATGGACACTTCACACATAGTGATAAGTTAATGAAAAAATTAGGGTTAAAATTAGGTTAGCATTTATGATTGGGGTTTTTAAAACTATGGCAATAGTTTACATTAAGAAGTTATCATACATTGATATCATTCTTCTAGAAGCCATTGGGTTATAACCTACTTGACATGTAATTATTTTTCCTATTTTTTTCATTAAAAAGTAGTGCCTTTGACCTTTTTAAATAATTAATCTTTTGCTTGATGCACCTTTTTGTTTAAGGGTCATATATGTTGGTTGCTCATTCAAACTCTCACATCTATTTTTCACATTTGCACCTTCTTGTTTGTGTGTGCATGCTTGCTACTTATTTAAATTTTTTTCATTGTTATTGGTGTCTTTGGACTTATTATTCATTCAAAATTTTCTTTTGTTGTTATTTCACATATTTGCTATGATTGTAACATTTTTTTCTTATGTTTTCAAAAATTTTCTTTGAATGCATTATTCATTTTGAAAAGTTGATACATTGTACACCTATTTTGCATTTTTTTCTTCTTTTTCACCTACCTAATTTTTTTGTCTTTCTTGTTTTGCAATTTTTTTTGCTTTTAACATTTGTTGTGTGTTCTTTTTGCGAGTGTCATTTTGTCATTTTGTTTCCATCTTGAGTCAATTTTTTCTCCTTGAAGTTCTTTCAACATAAAACATTGAAGGCAATTTTCATTGAAATTGTTTTGTAAATGCACAAGTGTTTCTTTCTATGCCATGAAAGCAATTCAACTTCAATGTGTCAATTTCCATTCTATTTTCTATAGTCTAGAAAATGATGCTTATGCATAATGATCAACTCTATGGTTCTACATCAATATAAACTTTCTTGTTTTTTTGATTTATTGTTCAATAAGGGCCTCAATGATTGGGTGAAAGCAAAATCTACGACATGGTATTCACATTTCTTAATGATTTGATATGACAATTCAAGGTGGATTAATAGGGATTTTTTTTCACTTGACCATCAAATTGAAACATTTGATGCAGAAGCAAGACACAAAATATAGATGTGTTATACCTATGGTAATTTGTGTTATTTTTCTAGCACAAGTTTGCTCATGGTGTAAAGTACTTTTGTTGTGGCAAATTGTTTACCATTAACAATTCAACAATCCATTTAATTTTGTGAAAATTTGTTTGTGCTATGAATGTGGTTTTTAAAAATTTAATTTGATGGCTAAAACAAAAGATTTAATAAAGGTGATGGGTGAAATCACCCTACGAGGGGTCCATTTTAAGCAAGAAAATGCATTTGTTTTTAGTAAATTTTGTATTATTTTGGGGTCAAATTTTTTAAATTTCATCTAGCATTTTGATACACATATAAAATGAATGTTGATACAAAGCCTCTAGCATTATTTTTGTTATCTTTCAAACGAAAGTAATTTTTTTCAATAACTTTTTTTTTCAACATAGTTATGTTTGTTTGAATGAAAAATTTCATCCAAATGTTTTTTGTGAAATCACAGAAGTGAAACTTTTCATATGGAATTGAAATGGTTCAATGAACTCACATTCAATATATGACTAAATACTTCATCAAGTGTTGTAATTATTTGAATCATTCAAAAATATTTTTGCACTTCTGTAATATATTTATACATGTATTACTTTTTCACAATTGTATTATTTAATCATTTAATTTCAATAAAAAATGTAAATTCTTTTCACAATTGCATTATTTGAAAATCAAGCTATTTTATTTTGAATACTATTTATGAAAATATTTTTAAATATTGACTTGGTGAAAATTGAAAATCACATAATTTCAAAAAATGGTATTTGTGATAACATTTTTCAACCATTGTAGTGTGCTTTCACCTTAATGAGTGAATTCAAAGATTTTTATGGTCTAATTTTTATCCATGATGCCATTGATGTTATTCAAATCCATATCCAAAAATCTTAAAGTCCTTTTGCTAAGAACTTTTATTCTTTCAAGTTGAAAGTTTACAACATGTAATTGCAAATTATGGTTGGTTGTTGAAGAAAATTCTAAGATGTCTTTGTGGGAATGTTCAATTCAATGAATGACACTTAAATTGTATGAGAAGGTACCATTGAATGGAAACTTGTTTCATTTCAGTAGAGGGGAAAAGGAAATTAAACCTTATTTAATTATTAACAAAGGCTACCCTTTCTTTCCTTGGTTGATAATTCCACATAAACAAATTGGTGATGTTTGGCATACTATCTTTAAGGCACTATATAACAAGCATTTACCCCAAGGGGGAAATGTTGAGGATAATTTGATTGGTATTTTGAAAAAGAGTTTCAAAGAGCTACTTCTAAAAACCAATTTACATCTTATACTTTTAACTAATGTAGTTGTCTATTATTTTATCATTTATAACATGATCTTGGATGGTAAGGAGCTTGACATTGAAGCTTTGATGGTTCAATAGGATTTGTAAAATTTTGTTAACTATGTGCATCAAGCTAATTGAGGTCAAAGATAGAGGACTATTATAAAACCAACAATTGACAATGACATTGAAGTTGACTTACAAAGTGTTGAGATTTTAAAAATAGATCAAAGGTTAATTCTATAGTGGTAACTAAGGAATAAGTTGAACATAATACATTGACATTTTTGAATCATGATTTTTCACAAATGAAACATGAAACTTGATGAACAAAACTTGTTGTGGAGTTGAACTCTAAATTTCAATCATGTTGATCTTTTTCATCAAATGGAATCATTTGCTATGATATGGAATTGAATTGTTGCAAAAGGTCAAACAAATTTTAGTATCACTTCATCTACATGCTGCACTTCATTTGCAGGTTGAATGTCCATCTCTTCTTTTGAGGAGTCTAATGCTAATTGCAATAAAGGTGCAAGCAAGAATGAACTTTCCTTGATGAAGGCATGACACATTGCCATGCTAAGTTGAACTAAAACATTCAGTATGTTTTCATTTGTCTTATGTATCTTTTTGTTTTTCTACTTGAAGTACTTTAGTTGGTCTTTCATGGTACACTTTTAAATGTTGGTGTAATGTTCTTTTATTGCCAATTAAGTGTTGGTGCATGACATTATTCAATCCCCAATTGTGTGAAGTTGATGCGATTCATCATTTATGCAATCTTTTTATTGTTTTGATTATTACATCAAACACTAATGAAAAATGTTTAATCATTTTCATTTGATTCTTGTGATCCTAGGGGCAATTGGAATAGTTGGAAGACCTTGTGAAGGCATGGCACATGTGCTTGGAACATTAAAAAGATTCACAACGAAAGCCTAATGTCCATGTCCTAGTGGACTATTAGTGAAATCAACCAACATGTTCACCAGCATTTAGCAAGGCTATTCAATCGGAATTGTATTTTCTTGGCACATAATCATTATTGAAAAGTTTTTGTGTGAATGAATGTTGTGGTACAAAGTCTTGTTCCTCTTGCATATCAATTTCAAGTATTGTGGTTTTATAGTTTACATCACCTTCAATTTGAAAATCTTTCACATGCATTGGTGTGTTGATATGCACCTTCCCTAACATGCTTTGATTGCATCATAATATTCTTTATTGAAAGATCGAGGTAAATGATACATGTCGAATTCATTTGTAGTCAATTCCCAAAATGATGCATGATGTCTATTGCCCTTATGGTAGTAAAAGAATTTCTTGTAATTTGAATTGATTTTGTTCCATTTTTTTTTTCACATCTTTTCATTTCTTAATATTCTATCATGGATTAGTTTTTAAATTTCTTTTGCAATTTTGTTCCACCACACTATAGTAGGTACCATGTGCACTTTCAAATCTATCAACTCTTTTTGAGCCACATGTTCAATGTGTTTGCATTTTATCAATGCCATCACTTAGTTTTGTTCCCAATTTTCGTGCCTCTATGTGTTGTGTTAGTTCCTCCTCTTGCCGATCCTCTACCTTTGTTGCTTGCTGGTGTGCCTTTTTGTCATGTGCCTCCATTGCCTATGCTTGTCCCTCCTATGACATTGATGTATCACATGCATGCATTGAAACATTGTGTGTCTCCATTCAAGAAGAAGTTTTGCAAACAACAGAAGCTCTCGAAGACATGCTCAAAAACACGAAAAACATTTGGAAGAAAAACTCAAAAAATAAATTCGAAGCTTTAATGTTGGCGATGTTTTGGTGCCAAAGGTTGAGAGCTCAAGTTTAAAGATTGGTATCTTACTTGCCTAGAGTTCATGATGATAAATTATCATTGGTGATAAGCACAAAAATCTACAAATTTTGAAGATTTACCAATTTGTGATACATGAGTATCAATAGGTTATCATTAGATGATAGGCTTCTTGATAACTTGCCACATATGCTACTTACCAACCATACCAGTGGTGTGTCTTCAAGGTACTTCAGAAAAATCAATTGCAAAGGGCTTAGGTCCTTCTCCCACTCATGAACAGTTAGGGTTAGGGTTAGGGTTAGGGTTTAGGGTTTTGTGAGTTTTACTCCTGCGGAGTTCTTCGTTCGTCTTCTTCTCCTGTGCTCGCACACAGACAAAGATTTGTTTTTTCCTATCTTATTTGCTGTTGCGGATGGTCTTATTCGCAGGTGACATTTGGTTTTTTATATCACCTGCAGATGCGAGAATCAGTTACGAGCTCTAGGACGAGGGGATTCTTCTTCGTCTTTGTTTTTTTTTTTTTTTTTTGGGTGTTTTTTTGGGGTGTTGCATTTGTTTGCAGGCCAGAAGCAGCAGCAGCATAAAGAGTTGGAGCAATAATGTGGCGCCCTGGGAGAAGGGCTTCTTCTCTTCTCATCAGGGGCGGTAGATGGAGCTCTCTGGGTAAATTACTCACTGTCCTCGCACTCATATTTTGTGAATAGATCCTGCTGATTTTACCCAAATCTGAAACCGCATCTTCACCCTTGAGGAACGGTTGCTGGTGAGGAAGATTTTCAAAGAGGGGAACGTTGGATCTGAGATTTTTTTTGTGGGAGATCTCACCAGCAGATACCCAGATCACAGTTGGCAAATTCGATGATGCAACTGCATCCCTCCAGAGCGCTTTGTCTCAGATGGCTGACGACAGTCCAACGCAGTCACTGGCTACAGTGAACCTTGCAAAGGCTTATGCAGGACTAGGCAAAATGGAGCAAGCAAGATCTTACTGCAGGTGAGAAAGTGTTTTGTGCATCATTTGAGATGGTTTAGGGTTTGAGCATTACATTTTGTTGAATGGTCATAGGGTGTGGGTACCATGTGTTCATTCTCAACTGGATTCCTCCAATCAAGCAGACAAACAGATTGTGAACCAGTAGTGCCAGTGATGAAGAAATGGAGGATTGTGCGACGCACTATTCTAGACATGGAACTGCATAAATATGCCCGGACATCCGTGGTGCCACAAGCTCTTATTTTGCATGGTCCTCGTGGTGTGGGAAAGCGAACAACTGTTGAAGGTTAGTATAATCTTTCATGAACTAAACCATAAACCTTGAACACTCTTTGTGACACCTTTCTGAATCATAGCATTGTTCCAGCAATTTCTTCATAACGAGAAACAATGTCAAGTGCCTTTCACATGCTGTAGAATGGAGCTACTGTAGTGTGGAAGGAAGGGGGGAAGGGAATCCATAATCATAAAGCCTGCTTCCAATGCTCCAGGGTGACCTGCAGGGCTGCTGCAGGAGTGGAGAAAATTGCCCCATGCTGTGGCATATGTGGACCTGGAGCTGTGCGGAAATGCTGCCCATAAAGGAAGTAATTTGCACCCATGGATGCTTGGTACAGGGAGTCAGACATTGAATGACAATTGTGATGGCACCAGGGACAGTTGTCTTGGGAGAATCAGAGAGCACTTGGAGCAAGCCCTGGAATCCCTTGCAGTTGAGGCAGTGGAACTTGGATGTCTGAGATCTCAGAATGTGTTGGAATGGTTGCAAGATCACCATTCAATTGATCATTCATTGTCACAGTTCCTGCAGCTTCAAGAAGCTGGTGGCAAGTTATCTGATGTCTCAAGGGTGGGAAGCACAAAGCAGATGTGGCGTGAAGCTCTCAAACAAATGTTGGATGCAAGCTCTGCAGGCAACACTAACACTTCTATTGTGACTACAAGCAACAAGACAGATAGAAGGAGCTTGCTGGAATATGCAGTCAAATTGGATGCAAGCTGCTCAGCCGAAGTGATCCAGCCCCTCACTAGAAAGAAGGGTATGCTTGATATTTTTCATGAGATTTTTCCTCTAGAATTCCAGGTTGTGCAGCCCTACATCCAGTAGGGTCTGTAATGAGAAGCTGTAAGAACTCCAATGCATTGGGGATGCCTGAACTGTAGCTTTTTGCAGGTCAAGTGGCAAAATTGGATGTGAAGAGGAAGGCAGTGCTGTCTCTATCTCTTGCAAAACAGCTATTGCAAATGCAAGAAGGATGGAGGACAGCAGCTGGGTCTGCTAGAAAGTCTAGAGGTGCAATTCCAAAAGGGGCTGCAGATGCAGCTGTAAGTTGGCCTATGCTTCTTATAAATCTCCTCTCATGGGCAACCCAGGAAAACCGCTTTCAGGTAACTGCAATTTACTGCATACAGATTGCGCTTACAAGGCCATGCTTATCCCATGACTGGGCTGATCAATTTTGTGACAATTGCTGGTGCTTTTGGACAGCCAAAGCTTGTGATCAATGCAATGGATGTAATGCGGAATGCAGCTGTGGACCAAGGAGGTGTGGATGGTGCAGCCTATCATGACTCTTTGCTCATGAAGGTGGTCACCATGGGTGTCACCCAGGGCTGCCTCCCTATCATTCTTGTCTCGTCAGACAGGTGCACCAATACCCAGTTGTGATTACAGTCTATTGAATTTTGCTGGGAGTTCTCTCATGTGTGGGTGCTCTTGCCTAAAACAAGTGTAGATGGTTGTAGCAGCAACCTGCTAGAGCAGAAGGCAGTCATGAGAGTGAACTTTTGGGACAGATGCAAATATGTGTATGCTAGGATTTACTTGGAACAAGTAGTAAGTCTGTCAATCCAAGTATAAGGCCCATGTTCACACTGTGGACAGGACATGGATTAACAATCATGCTATGTTGTGCAGCTATTACTCGTGGCAAATAGGTGAAGATTTTGGCGACAATAATGTCTTTGTTTCATGTGAGGTAACTCTTATGAGTTGGAAAAAGAAACTGAATGTTCCATAACTTGGACTCTGATTCATGATGCAGATTAGAGATAGAGGATCAATAGATCAGGGCTTAAAATGGGGCTTTCCAGTGAACTGGGAACCCTTTCTCTGCATATGGAAAACTGACTGACTGCATTTGTGTAGGAAAGAAGTTTGATCACCTCTTTAATGGGATGGCCTTGGGTGACTAGTTTTTCGGATGGACGGCAAAAGAAGCTGCAGTGCATCTAGTTCCTGATTTTTTTACAGCAGATGATGTATGTCCACTGTACCATCTTTGGTCTGCCTGCATTTGCATTTTGTTTGCTTAGTGTGTTTAGTGTTTTGTAAGGATCAATGGATTATTATGGATATCCAAGTTTTTTTTGCATTCACAGTAGTGTATTGGTTGGTGTCGGGAATCCATTGATGTATGTCATGGGTGGTGGATAGGGGGAGGGTGGAAGTTAATTGAGATTTTTTGGGAGGGTGCAGTGGAAGGTGGTGGCAGATGTTTTGGGCCCAAACCCACAGCATCTTGTGGAGTTGCATACCATACAACAAAGCCAGTCCTTCATCGAGTATTTCACATCATTGTCTCCTGTTGAACTTAACATGATGTCAGTGTGCATTTGTATAGGCAGTGTGGTTTTGATTCTTTTGCAAAATTAATGGTTGGGGGCAAAACCATGCAAGAACTATGACATTAAGTACCTCAGGCTGGAGAGACTGTTGTGATGGGTGACTAAGAATTCTATTCCTGCAATTTTGTGAGCTCATCTTGTAAAGGAGGCAGTGCATATGATGTATTAAAGAGGCTCTCAGTTATATCAGCTTTGGCAAGCGTTAAAGTTTCTTTGCCTTTGGTAAGAGTAAAGCTGACAGTTGGATGGGTTTGTTGCCAGGCAAGTGAAATCTAATGATTCTGTCAACATTGAAGACTGCATTGATATATACTTAGCATACATACAGGTAGTCAGTTTATCCTGTATTCTGATACTGGAGCATGACTGATTTAGTTCGTCTGGCTTTCCTGTATGTTGGTAAATGTGGTTTTTGGGAGTCTCACACTTACTGCTTCAGTCTCACCATTTCAGAATCTATGATACATTCAAATTTAAGAGTTTGAAAAATCTAACCATAAATAGTTTGGAAAATTTGAAGAAACCTAAGACAGCTGGTGCTGTGGTAGGTGACAGTAGTAGACCCAGCGATGGATGCAGCAGTGGTCTTACTGGAGAATTTTGCTGACAAGGCTATACGGGGGAACGTTGACAGTCAATTGCTCCAGCATGGTGCACCATGGCGGCATCCACCTAAAGTTTACAACAATAGCAGGGAGAAGCAGCAACATTGGGCACAGCTACAACTCATGGATTGCATTGAGGCCCTTGCTTACACAGAGTTTGGGGTGAGACCTGACACCACCCTCATTGTTGTCAGATCTTAGATTTTAGTTTCTCTGTGACCTGTATGATGTTTTCTGGCTGGGTCAATATCATAGATGTTGCTGTTGAATGTGTTAGGGTTACTGTTGAACCCTAAACCCAAAATACATCTGGAATCTCTATAACCTTATTGTTGGGCCATCTCTCAATTCTATTCAGGTTGACTTAGATTGAAAGTATGGGAAGTTCCCAGTACTTCATAGATATTTCTTCATGGCCTATCAACTTTGAGCAGTGTTGAGGATGGCTGCAGCTTGCTTTCAAGTGAAGCTTAGTTTGCCTTCATGTATCTCTTTCCTTCTCATCATTCCATACTCCAAGGACCACTATTTCCATTCCAACTAGTGGAGGAAGGAAAAATATGTCACTGGCAAATTCTGCACCGTATTGCAGTCATCACTTTAATCCATGAATTTTTGCTGATTTCATCCTCACCGAAGAAGCTCATAGAACTGGGTGGTCTTCAACAAATGGCAGGTGAATTACTTGGGAGGTGGCTTGGAGCTTTTGGACGATCCTGCAGCTCTTGCTCTTCTGCAGGTACAGCACTCTCTCAGATATTCTCTGCCCATGTTCTTCCCTTTCTGCATTTTAATTGACTGCTACTATGTTTGTCTGAAAGGTTCTAATGCTAATGTTGTCTTGGGATTGGGGGGACGGCGGGGGGTGGAGTTAACAGGTTGGTCTGCTTTATCAGCAACGGGCCTCCCCATACATCAGGCCAATGTCACGCTGCATTTTGCGATGCTTGGTTCGATGGTATTTTTCTGAAGCTTTTATACCAATTTATTTCTGTCCACCTCATTAGCCTTGTTTCATCTGCATCTTCGCTTCATCCCTCAAGATGATAGACCATGCAGTATGTGTTTAGGGAAAATTACACTGATTTCATATGGAAAGTGATATGAGCTTCTATTTTTTGGGTTGCGTGTGCAGGTTAGTGAGGAAAAAGTTTGGATTAAGTGTGGCAGACAGGCTTAGATATAAGTGGCACCGTGTGGTGCGGGGTAGAAGCTACCGGCACCTCATGCTTGACTCATAAGAGTGCAGTTCAGTTCTTACGGGAGTCTTAAGTCATTCAACCTAGGATATTTAATTGGGAAATTTTCCATTTAATACTATTATTGTTGGTGGATCATTATAATTTATAACAAATAGCACAGCCTTTCTCTTGAGAGTACTTCTCACTGCTGTGTGACTTCACCATTTCAAACTCACCTTCAGATTCCTTGATCTTATTTGAGTTGGGTTTGTGCTGTATTTTAGGGATTTTTCAATTACGAGTGTTTTTGCACACAGTATGTGTGCTCATATTTTGATGACCCAAATTTACTGAACCCAACCCATGGAGGTGTGGAATCATAGGTCAAGTCAATGATGGTGCAATCAATATTAATTAGTTGTAAGCCACAAATTTTCACCTACATGTCATATTTGCACATTAAGAAACACTACAAGAGATTATGATTTTTCTCACACAAAATGCCATGGCTCATCACACATGTGTGAGGTCAACTTTGAGATTTCATCTACCATAATGTAATATATGTGGTGTTTGTTGTAGTATATATTACATTAGAATGTGGCACATATTGTACATTGTAATTGATGAAACCACAAATTCGACCTGGCGGGTCATGAGCCATGGCTTGTTGTGTGAGAAAAACCACATTCTCTCATAGTGAAATTGGGTTTTGTGACCCACATAGGGATTCTATAGGATAGGTGGTATATACTATATACCAAATTTCAGCAAGAAATATTTTTATATCATGAGAATATATTAAAATGTGTTATTAAATGTGCAATAATAGGAACAGCTCTCCTCGTAATTCGTGTTTACAGCTTGGAGCTAGTTTTGAGTGTGGAAGTACTAATCACACAAACTCATGATTCATGATCCGAATATGAATAAAACTGTCTTCTCCTTGTCTGAACATTCCAACTACTTGAGTAAAAAGGAAGTATTAGAGATGCAACTCTACATACAACCAATTGATCTGATTACCAATTTCTAGAAATCTGGGCTTGAAAAGTGTTGAAAGAAATCCAAGTTAAAAGGGACTAGTTCACAATCCAGGCAAGTGAATTGAATTCTAGCACCGGACTTATGACTAAAACTCCTGCACTTGCATAGCCTTTATGAGTGTGGTTTAGGGTTTAGCCACAGTTACTTGCGGACTCAATGGTTGCCCTCTGGTCGCATTCGTGAAAGACATACTCCAACATAATATAATTAGCATGGAATCTGCCAAGTTGTAACAAATTAGGGTGAACCATTGCCCTGGATTGCAACACAGGCCAGGGCTTTGAATGCTAGGATAGCAATCTGGTTGATATCCTCAGGAGGACCCATGTCGCACACTGGAACGAATGTGGCACTCCAGGTCACTTCAGTGCTACCCACATTGGCCCCATGAGCAAACTTCATGGTGGTGCTGAAGGAATGGTATGTGGAAATTCCTTCCAGCAACATGTAATCTAGAGTCTTGACTGCATCATTGGACCGAGTCCATGTGCTCCTTCACTTCTATGGCATGCAGAATAGCTGCACATCCATCAGCAGTGTCTTTTAAGGAATTTTTGTTTGTAGCCAAAGTGGCAACCATCCAAAGGAAGATGTAGAAAAGGTGACAATCATCCCCAGGGAGATTTAGCCAAATCTGGCTATAAACTAGATATGAAGTACAAATCTTTAATCATCCTTCTATATTTTTGGCTACACACTGAATACCAAATGCAGAAATCTAGCAATTTCAATCTCATAACATAGCCAAAGTGATGATCATGCATAGAAGATTTTGCTGAATTTCACTACAAGCTAAATACGAAAGTAAAACTTTAAAACATCCTTCTATATTTCTAGCTACCTACTTGAAACTTGTATAAATATCTGGCAATTTGTAAAAAGTTGATCTAATTATGGCTATTGAAAATCTAAGAGAATTCATGATTTTAACCCCTTTAATTTTTAATTTCTCTTTTTGGCTATATATATATAGCCAGCAAAAAAAGGCTGAAATTTTCAACTTAGGAGGTAAAGAATCCAGGCACAATTGATCAGTCACTGCAGTGGTGGGTTTTGTGGAGAAGCTGGTTTTTTGAGGAAAGAATGGGATGGGATGTGCTTCTTATAAGGCACAATTGGAGCTGCACAAAAAGGAGACCCACCCTTGTCAATACTAGTTACTACCAAAGTCTCATGGTGAGTTCAATATTTCAGTGTTGAATAATTATTTTATTTCAAAGATTTCATGTCAAAAACTAGAATACTTCAGAAGATTCTAGAAGTTTCTTTAGTTTCTTTCACAACTTTTAAAAAAAATATTTAAAAAATTTCAACATTTAAAAATATATATAATTAGTATCGAAGTTGCCATAGTACTATGGTAGTTACTTGCACAATTTGGATCAAGTGGAGATGCACTCACTTGTTATGGATGGGAGTTTGTTCTCCATTTGTTCCTTAATTTTATAGTGTATGCTTTCTGGCACCATCCATAGCTTTTTTCCCATAGTTTCCATGTCTTTCCTAAATGTGTTCCCTTGATTGGTAATTTCCTTGATTTTAAATTGTGTGCTTTAGTGATTTTTTTTTCAATTTTTTTATTTTGCATCATTGGCTAGCATCCCAAGAGGGATTTATCATTAAATGGTGACATGTTTTTAGAACCTATCTACATACTAAAAAAAGTAATTAAAAAAGTGTTACCAAACTAATATCAAAGTCCAAATGTGGTGAAAGTTTTTCAATTAAAGAAAAATTTGACAATTTTATCTAGAAATATTTTGACAAAATATTTCATTTTTATTTATATTTTTTCCCTTTTGATGAAGTTTCACACCAAAAAAAATGTTGGGGCAAGCACTAAACATGCACAACAAATTAAATGTGACATTAGGTTTAACGCATCTACAGTACAATGCCCAACAAGAAAAACAAATTCAAAATTTTTTTACTGCACCCGCACAATGATTAATGTTGTAAGTATTTTTTTTAGATAATAATTTTTTTTAAAAAAATGTGATGTATTACTTAGAATCCTCTTTTCAACCCAAAGGTCCGAGGTTCAATCCTTTTCCCAATTGTTTTTTCGACAAACAAAATGGACAAAAAAATTCATATAACATTTAAATAGTTTAAAAAGTTAGTTACTTAGAAATAACTTCCCTAGGTGAAAGAATATTAAATGCCAGTCCCAAGCAAGTTCCTCTTGGAATAAAAAAAGTTCCTTAGTGAAAAATACAACTTCCCCATGGAGCAATAAATTTTCTTTGGGGGAAGGGCCCAAGTTCCCCAAGGAGAAGGGCACATTCCCCGGGGAATAATGTACTTCCCCCCAAGAAAGGCCTAAGTTCCCTTGGGATACATATGTTCTTATTTTTTTTTGCAATCATAGTCATTTCATTTTTGTTTTTATATAGTCTTGCGACCTATCATTGGAAAAGTCTAAAGGAAAACTACAACTTTGTAGTTGAAAACACTTTAATCAAAACACATATGAAAAAATTATGACCAAACAAAATTTCAAACACATTTGTTCCTCGGGGCAACTTAAGCCTCTTTTCCTTGTGGTACATGATTGTTCCCTAGGGAAGAAAAGGTTTAAATTGTTCCCTGGGGCAACTTAAATTCCTTCTACCCAAGGGAAATGATTGTTCTCAAAGGGGGAAAAAAAATTAAGTTGGTCCCCAGGGCAACTTAAACTCCTTATCCCTAAGGACATGATTGTTTCCCATGAAAACATATGTTTTGAATGTTTTAGCAATGATAATCATCTCATATTTGTTTTTATATAGTCTTGTGACCTATCATTGGAAAGGTCTCAAGGAGATATACAATTTTGTAATTAGAAGCACTTCAATTAAACCTCATATGTAAAAGTTATGATCGCACAAAGTTTTGGACACATTCCCTCCCCAAGGGAACATGGGACCCATAGGAACAATTCCCCTAGGGAGCAACCTAAATTGTGTTCCTTTGAGAAGCAAATGTGTTCGAAACTTTGTGTGATCATAACTTTTTTCATTTGAGTTTTAATTAAAGTGCTTTTAACTATAAAATTGTAATCCTCCTCAAGGCCTTTTCAATGATAGGTTGCAACCATATATTTAAAAAAAGATGAAATGACTTTGATTGTTAAAAAATTTGGAACATATGTTTCCCTAGGGAACTTGGGCCTTTTCCTGAGGGAAATTGGGTTTTCCTTGGGGAACAACCATGTCCTCAACAAGAAGAAGCTTAAGTTGCCTTGGGGAACAAGTTAAATTTTTGAAGAACAATCATCTCCTCAAGGAGGAATTCTTTCTCCCCCAAAAACATGGTTGCTCCTTGGGGCAATTTAAACTTTGCTCCTTTGAGAACATAGTTGTTCCTTGGGGAGCAACTTAACGCCATAATTTATTACATATTCTTTCACAAAAGTCCCACTATTTTAGCCTACATAGGGGGCCCAAATGGAAATATTATATGTATTTTATCTCAATAGTGTTCTATATATAAAAACTTTTATCTTTTGAATAACCAAAATTTTGAATTTTTCATTTGGTGATGGGCAAATCAACTAGGTTCATTAGAATAAATTAGTGAGAATTGGATTGTGACATTCGCAAGGGTGATGATTCACTGATATAACCGGATGTCGAGCAAATATAATATTTTTTCAATATCCATCTGTTTGGCTATCTACCAATTTGTTATCCACTGGCTCCAATAATTATTTTTATTTTTTCACTCATAATATCCTATTTCACTCATAATATCCTACATGGATATCAAAAAAAAATGTTGGATTTCAATATGGTTGGATATTTGTCAACATTAATATCCATTTGATATCTAATGTCGGATTCCAATATGGTCAGATATTTGTTAACATTAATATCCATTTGAAATCTTAGCATTTTGGATAACAAAATACAAAAAACAAAATCCTCCCAAAATACATCAAGTTAAAACTACAAGTCTAAAAGAAAAGCAGAACGTGGGGCTAGAGTTGGAGCTCATGCCCCTTTTTATTTTGGTTTTAGGGTTGTTTTAAGGTTTAGATTAATGGGGGTGGACCTATTTTTTCTTCTTTCTTTTAATGGCCTACATTTTACAAACTAAAAGTAAAACCCCCCTCTCATATCTATATATGGGCAAGGATTTGATATTCTACCTAGATAATCAAATTTTCAAATTTTTTTACCCCTTTGGATATTATATGACTAGATCTCATAATTTTAAGATCTAAGAATAATGATATGACCATGAATAAACACAATTTTTGATATCCACAAGATTTTACAAGTGGTATCCTAAGTGATATCTAGTTAGGATATTTGCCCAACATTGGTATAGTCCATCCCGGGACCTCCAAAATATCCTAGTTTCAAACCTAGTGGTGTGGAGGTGAAGGGTGAAACTCTTGCAGTAGGTCCCTTTGTCAATTAACTTGACTTTAGGGCTGCCAATGACTTGTCTGCTACTATGTTTCAAAGAACCAAAAGAAAAGTGTGAATTGTATTTTGTTCCCCAAGCAACGAATTGAAACTGGGTGCTTAACTATCATGTCCATTAGAGTTATTTTAAAAACAAACCTAGCACCAAAACCCCTGAGTTTGTGTATGCCCCTATGAGAGCTTCATTCGCAACTGGTTCATGCAAGTTTGGTCATACATAGGTAAGATTATAAAACAATGAGCAAAAAAATACATTAGTATTCAAGTGGGGTTGAAACTTAGAAAACCATCAATTTTTGTGGTAGGGTAAACAAGCCGGTGATTGAATAGGTTGTGTTTTAGTCACCTCCCTTTCACTCAATCTGCCTCCTTTCCACCCATGCTCTAAAAATAAAATGTAGACCACTAGAAAGTGCACCTGTGGTTGTTTAAATCGCTCAAAATGGGTCAAAGATGAAGTAGATACATTCCTTCAAAGTTGCGGGGGTAAAAAATAATTAAAAAAATGGATTGTACACATGATAGCCCATGATGGTTTGTTTACTCACCTAAAACCAAACAGTCACTTGGGCATTAATGAACGCTACCTACTCCACTATTGAATTGGATGAAGATCCAAATGATCAATATCCTCAAAGTAAGCATTCACTTTTGAACATAAGGTTCAAGTCATATGCAACATAGGGCTTCTAGATCAATGATAATGGGTAAACAATGTCTCATTCACCAAATATGTTGCTCCTATTCCAAATGTATGTGAGCATGGATTTTTCATTGCCTTCACCAAGTTCACACATCCGCCTCTTAATGGCATGATGAGCTTTTGATTCCATCCTCGTTTGAGATTGATTCTCTCTCTCCTCTTTGTTTCCTTTTGAAAGATTCAAAGAGCTCTCAATGACCAACTTGATTGTATTTCGATCTTGATCCTTTTTCTCATTTTGTGAGCTTTTGATACTTTGGACGACTTGTGTTGTGAGTTCCTAAGCCTATGTCAATTTTGTGTTATGAACATGTTGATCCTCTTGATGGTCCCTTGTTGTGAGCTTTTGAAACTAAAACCTTTCTCTCCTCTCTCTTTGTTGCTATTCCTATTTTTCTTTCCTTTTTGTCAAGTGTTATTGTTCTCTCCACTTTCAATCCCTCTTTTTTCTCTTTCTAAGTTGCTACTATAAATTTTTTTTCCTCCCTCTTAGTTGCTTCTACTACTCCTTTCTCCTACCTCTCAACTATTGTTGTTTTTTTTTGCTTTCAACGTCTATTTCTCCTGAATCTCAATTGTTATTATTCTTTTTGATTTCAACATTTCTTTATCAATTTTGTCTGCTATTTTCACTCTCGACACCTCTCTTTTAGTTGTTTTTTTTTTGCTTTCAACATCTCTTTCTTGGTTATTATTGCTCTTTTTGTTTTTGATGCCTTTTTTTTAGTTGTTGTTATTTTCGCTATCAACGCCCCACTCCTTTTTTTCAACTACTGTTCTTTCCACTTTCAACATCTCTCTCGACACTATTGTTGTTCTCTCCTCTTAGCTATTGTTCTCTCTATTCTCAACATCTCTCTTGACGTTGTTGTTACTCTTTTTTTCTCTTAACTATTGTTTTTTTCATTCTTGACACTTCTTTCAACACTATGTTATTCTTTCCTCTTCTCAATTATTGTTCTTTTCACGTTCAACACCTCTTTCTCCTCTTTTTCAACTACACTTTCTCCATTTTTGACGCCTCTTTGCCCTTTCTCTCCACTATTGCTACTTTCAACGCCTCGCTTGACACTATTAATGTTTTCTTCGCTCATGACACCTCTCTCTAATCTCTTTCGATTGTTGCATTCTCTTCAATTTCGAAGGTGGTTGCACATTATTATGTACACAAAATCTTATCACAATGTTGAAGTTTTCACTACATTCAAAATTTGATATGGCATAGTACAAAATTGGAAATGGTTTAATGATGAAAATGTGCAATGAATGGCGATTCAAATCTTAATCTATTCATATGTTGAAAATTTTTTGCAAAAAAAATAAATTGCATATCAAATTGGAATTTTTTTTGTAACATAAGTTTTGTCATGATACAATAGATTTCAACAAAAGAATTACAAAATATAACTTTTAGTTGAATTTTTTAAATGAAAATTTACATATACAATATTGGAACATAATAAATCATCTTTTTAAACTTTTGACACAATTTTTTAGATTTTTTTCATGTTCTAGCAATGACACATTTAACCTTCAAAAGTACATTTAAATGATATAAAAACTTGTTTTTGCAAAAAAAATTGTTGGAATTCATACTTCTAATCAAATTATAATTAGGCAATGTGTTGATTTTATTTATTCACAAAATATAAGTAGTTTTTGAATTAGTAGAAGAATAATATATTGTTGTCAAATGGAGTGTTTAAAACTAGTTTTATAATGTGATTAATGTGCATTTACTTAAAGAAAAAGTAATGAAGCATTTTGATATTCATTATTGTTTTAACTTATTTTATTTTCAAAGCTTGGTTCAATTAAAAGTATTTTAAGGAAAATTTCAAAGTAAATGAGTTTTAAGTTGTAATACTTTCAGTAGTTTATGTAAATCCAAGTTTCAATCCTTTTGTGTAGACCATAGTGTGCAACTACCTTCAATGCCTCTTTCTTAAAGGTTGTTGTTCTCAACATCACTATCAATGTTGTTCATTGCTTCTCCCTCCTCTCTCTTAGCTAATGTTTTTTATGCCTCTTTTGATGTTGTTGCTACTCTTTCCACTCATAACGTTTTTTTCTCCTCCTTTTTCAATTATTGCTTTCTTCACTTTCAACACTTCTATCTTCTTTTTTATAACTATTGTTGTTCTTTGAATTCTCAATGCCTCTTTCCTCTTTTTCAGCTATTGATGATGGTTTTTTCTTTAAGTTTGACGCCTCTCTCAAAGTTATTGTTGGTCCTATTTTTGAACTTGATGCCTTTATTTCAATTGCTATTGGTCCTTTCTCCAAATTCGACACCTTTTTCTTGTTTCTTTTAACTATTGTTACTAATTCTCTCCTTTCTTTTTTTATTTCTCTCTTAGTTTTTATTGTTGGTCTTTTCTTCATGCTCACTACCTCTCTTTCTTCTCTCTTAGCTACTATTGCTGGTCCTTTCCTCTTTTTCAGTTGTTGTTCGCCTTCTTTCAGAATTTAATATTTCTCTCTTCTTTTGAGTTGATGTAGTTACTTCTTTCTGAGTTCGATGTTTTTTTTAGAACTACTAATGTTGGTCTGCTTTTGATCATGTCTCAATTGTTGTTGTTAGTCCTTTCTTATTTTTCAATCCTTTCTTAACTATTATTGTTAATCTTTTTTTGATTTATCTCAAACCTCTAATCTATCTCTTCATTCTTTCTCTTGAAGTTGTTTTACTTATGCTGGGTCCTAATTTTTTTTTGATTCTACTCATCTATTGGTCCTAATCCCAATGTTAACTAATTACTTCTTCTTTTTTAATCATTAGAAGGTAGCATCCTTGTTGTTCAATGCCTTCATGCTTGTAACCTACCCTATTGTTGAACACATGTTGTGTAGCCTAGATTCAACCCATATATGAGTGAAATCACACTAAGGCCCCTAAAAAATTTAATCACAAGTATAATCTTTCTGTAGTTAATTTTTTTGGTAATGTATTAACATCACATCTTGGATTATTTTGGTTTGTTTTAAATATATTTAACTAACTTAAAATTTAATCTAATCAATTTTTTTAAAAATCGAACAAAAAATGAAAAACTTGAATGTATGGAATATATTTGTGACAAAATAATACATGTCACAAAGTTTGAAAAAATTGCATATATATTTCACAATTAGGGTTGTGAGTGGAATTCTTGGGTGAAATGTTTTTAGTGTATGATATTGATATACATGAATTAAATCTAGGACCATTTAAAGATTTAAAGTTTTTGGATGAAATTTCATTCAAAAAATGTGTATTTTTTTGCATTTTTGAATAAATGCATAATAGTATCATCCTTATAGGAAAAAAACCACTACCATATCAAAGAGGAGGAGAATTTAAAGATGGGAATTGCATTATTCTCTTCAATTTCTTTTGTTTGAAAATGTTTCATGAACCACAAACATGAAGCCCTATGGTTGTTGAAAAACTATAAGTTATATATTATATGTGCATCAATTTTATCCAATCCTCTTCATCTAACTATTGGATCAAAATGAATTTAAATCGAAAGTGAACTTTGAAGTCCAAAATGTTGTCATGCAAATTTTAAAGTTTTTTCTTGTGTTTAGGATAACCAAAAGATACCATCAAGATTTTTGCTTATTGCATACTATAATACTTGTTATATATTAGTTTTTTTGGTGAAAAGTGGTTCACTTTTAATGTGCTTTCACCCATACTTGCACATATTTGCTCACAAACCTATTTGAAAATCATAGTGAAAATGGTCTCCCACTTCAATTATAACAATTGGAATCTAATATGCAATGAATTATGTTCTAGCATGTTTTTTAACAGTTTTTCAAATAGTTTAACCTATTAGAGAACCCAATTTTGGTGCTCATTTAGTTCACTTGTCTTCATTCTCTTTTTGTTTTCCTTTTTTGATTTTTTCTATAGTTGCCTTTTTCATTATTTTTTTCCTTAAAATATGTAGGTATTTAGAATTAATCAAAACATGTGATTAGAATAATCGATTAACAACTATTTTCCCTTTGTACGTCTTGGAGGTAAATGAAGCAATGATAGTAGGTTATGCACCTTCACAAATTCCTAGGTTGGATTTGGAGACTATTGGGTTTTTTGCAACAACTATTGAATATCTTTAGGACTATTGTTTGGTTTAAGGGGCAAATTGTCCTTGTTTATTCCTTATAACTCCAGCAAGTTATTCTGTCACCTATGAAGGACTATCAAGTTCATGATTATTTTATTTTTCTTGGTCCCAACCTCCAACAACTTGGTGGAATGCAATATTGCCCAACCAACAACATGCCTTTCTCTTCCTTATAAACAATCCAAGAATCCAGAAAATGTAATAAATTTAGAAATTTTGTTATAACATGTTCTAGTAATGTTAAAACAGAATATAATATATTATAAAATTTGAGAAAATCATTTCAATTTAAATCAACATCTTTTATTCATGTACAAAAGTGGGAATTTTTTTGTTGGATATGACTTAATTGATCCCTAGCATTTAAAAATCTCCTTGATGCAACATTTCAAACTATGGATTGTTGGATCTAGTGGTAATCCAATTTTTTTTGAACATTTGAATATATAGTTTCAATTTGTATTTTTGATGTTCATCCATTTTTTACATGTTCTACTTTCAACTTGCTTTCTGTATTTTGCAAATTTATTTTTGAACCTAGTTCTTGCTCTATTTTCTTTTGAAACCTATTTTTTGCAAGTAAACTTTCAAACTTGAACTATCATCCTTTACATGTTTTATTTTCAATAGCAGGTTTGAATTTCCTAGCACTACAACATTAGGACCTATGAATTTTAAGCAAAATTGGAACTATTCTTCTATTCTAGGAAGTAGAAAGGACATATTTAGAATTTAGATTGAAAGTAGAAAATGATCTACTAATTTGATGTTAGCCTTGCTTACCTTTAAACTTTGATTTGTGCTTTTTCTTTTTCTTTTTGAGGGAATGCAAAGTGCTTATGCATAGTAGGAATGTTTAAGGACTCTCCATTGAAAACTAATAAATGTGCTCCTTTGGTGGATTCAAAGATATGATATTCTTTATTGATCCTTGTACATTATATATTTGTTAAGGTTTAAGGTTTATTGATGGGCAGTTGCATGCTCTTTAATGTGAGCTTAAACCCCCATAACCAAACATTCATTTTTTAATTTTTAATATTATTGCTTATCTTGGTTTTGTTTTCTAAAAAAGAGTCCATCCCACCCCCATCCCACCCCTAAGGATGTGCTCATCTCTCATATCACTAAACATTTTTTTGGCTTCTTTGGGTTTGGTTTTTTGAAAAAGAGTTCAACAAACCCTTCAAAGTAACATTGCCACCATATTTGTTTTCAAGTATGTGCATTACAATGGGTTGGTCCTCTTCCATCACCAAACATGACTACATATATAACATTGTGGCATTTTTTTGGTTATTCCTTTTTCTCACACCCATAACCAGACACACAAAATAAAAATCGTTTGGATAATATAAAAAACTCAAACTCATTTTTTCAAGACTGGGCATCCAATCATAATGTCGCATTAAAACGTTTATAAGAACGATTGCGACCATTGACTGGCGCTGGTCTGCACAAGCGGGGCATTCGATCACCATGCGATGTTTGGTGGGAGCCATGTTTACCACAAACTGCGTTTCATCCTCTCTTCTGTTTTTCCTGAGCGCTTCCACCGCTACATACATTTTCACTGCTCCTACCTGTACAACTCCTATAACTACTCTCGAACATTTATGAGTTTCAGCATTTCATATTGAGATTTAATAAAGTTTCCTTCCTTTGCCGATAACGCTGAAAGAGGGGACATGGGGCGAAAGGAGGTCCAACGACAGGGTTACTTTAGGGATAACTCTATTGTCAATGTGCCATTTTCTTTAAAAGGTGGTCAGAGTACATGAGAAAGCATATGTGGCTCGGTCCGGAGTCCACTAGTCTAGACCAGACACCTACTCTCCAAAGCTTTTGGTCAATAGAGCAGGCTGACCCAGCAACTTCTGGTCAAGTCAGGTGGACTCTCCTCTAGACTCCAGGGAGAATTGGCACCAATTCTGCCCTATTAATGTTTCACTCCTCTAAATAGCACCATGTTTTGTCATGCCTTCCATTTGACCCCTCCTTTACAACTTATATACACGAAAGTTGAACTACTGCCCAACAATGTGAGGACGAAAAAACAAGAGGTGCTATTAGGAACGTCTCAGGGAAAACATTGAGAACTTGGGGAACATGATGTGAATATCTTATGAACTTGATAGGAACAAATTGGGAATACAAAGAATCAAAAACCCCCTCCCCCCAGCTCCTCCTCCTCCCCTAAAACCCAAAAGGAAAAGACTAAGTGCCCAATTAGGGGACCTAATTGAACCAGCACACCAGGTAGGATGAGTGGATGAATGGCAGGGTGTCTGGATAGGAAACATTGTTTCTTGTATTCCTCTCTCATTGTGAACTAGTGTTAGTTATGTACTAGCCATCCTCACGCATCTACCAGCCTAGTTGTCATCAAGTGCCAACACCACATGGAACCTTCAATTGGTATCATGTTGTGGAAGAACTCTACCTTCGGTTTGGGCCTCTATTGTTGAATAGAAATTATCAACTCGGGAAAAGATGTCAAAGTCATAAATTCATTCAATAATAAGGTTATCCATAAAATACCTCTGACAAGAATGGAATTGCTTATTAGGGGTCCAAAACAAATCAAAATGATAAGGGGACTATTAAATTGTTTAATTAATTTACATTGTGTGCCAATAATCAAGACCAAATAGTTTTTTTGCACATGCACAAGAGCTAAAAAGAGTTTGCTCTTGTGTGTGGTTCCCAATACAAATCTTGAGATAAAAAAATCAAAAAATGGTTGCTAAAATAATTATATTAAATGCAAATCATAGCAAAATTCAACAATTGCATGTTGAGTTTTGTTATCTAATCAAGTTTTTTTGGATTCTATGAATAATAGCAAAGAGGGGATGACAAATTGAAGAGGATATAAAAAAATTAAACTAGGTGACTTTAAGGATAACTCTAATATGTGAATAGCCTTTTGCTTCTAATTTTTCTTTGACTTCTTATACTTCTTTTTTTAATTCAAATTTAAACCACATTTGTATCCTCTAAATTTTTTATTGTTTGAAAATAGTATAAATTTAAAAACTTTATTCAAATTTTGTAAATAAATAAAATAATATTTAGAATATTACATCTTTCAATGAAAGAACATTTTACAACTTATAAATATCAATTTTATAATGTGATTAGTGTACATTTACTTTAAAAAGTAAATATGAAACAATTCAATAAAAATTAAATAACAATTTTTTAATAGTTTACGTTCATTTGGTTTGGATTCCAGTTGTAACTTGCAAACACCCTTTGGTCCTAACAAGACTTCTCTAATTGCCATTGGTATCTTCACATTTGACATTGTAGAAATCATGCCTTAATTGATTTTGTTGCTTTAGTTAGCTTGACTTCTTTCCTTGTACATTATTTATAAGCATGTCTAGTTTCTTTCTTTATCTTGGTAACATGTGATAATAATCTTGCCTTGGCCTATAATATGATTTCTTTTGGTGATAAATTTTTGCTATTTCACCAAACCTTTTTGAGAAAAAAATTTGATGACATTTTTTCAAAATTGTAAAAAGTGTATTTTCATTAGCAAAATTTCGCTATTTTTGAATGAATAAAAATTTGATTAAAAAAAACAGTAAACATTGGGCCTATATGATGTTCTCTCAAGTTGTATTTCATTTATGCCTTCAGGTTTTAGTTTTTATTTCTAAAATTCCACAATTCCATCTGAGGGTCCACAGGACCCTTCTACCCTAATTGCCAGTTAATTAGAAAACCCACAATTTCAGCAAAAAATCTAAAAACTCGAGGTTCTTTATCTTCATGCAAAGAATTATTTTTGAAAGGAGAAAAGAATGTAATACATACCCCATGTAATACAAACTTCTATTTCCTCTACACAAGTGCATATATATATAAGATCCATTGTGCACCTTAGGCATCAATAAATGAAAAAAAAATCAAAACAATGTGGTAGGATAAATTGTTCAAAAGTCGATGAACTCAAACATGAATATAGTAGTGAGATAATGCATCTTACCATGCTAGATCAAGAGAATTATTTTTTAATTTCCAAAGACTTGTTTGCTCCCATGTTCTTTCTGTTTTCTTCAAAGTTGCCACTTGAAGAGCTTTGTTAGCACATTCAATTGTTGATCCTTAGTTTTAATGTATGCTACTTCAATTATTTTTTTCAACTCTTTTCTTATGAAATGGTGCTCTATTTTGATGTTCTTGGTCCTTGGATGATAGACAAAGTTCCTCATTAAATGAATGCTTCCGTGATTGGCACCCAACAAGAGAATAAGCCCTTTCACAAGAATTTCGAGTTCATGTAGCAAATTTTTTCTCCAAACTATAATAGTAGCTCCATCTGCTAGTTACTTGTAATCAACTGAGCAATTGTCTCTTTGAGCTCAATGAAGAAATGTGTGGACCATGGGACACTGGATGGATGGGTCCAAGATATCATAACTTTGATGAAAAATTCTTTCGGTTACATGCCTTCTATCACAAGTCACAGGCTCAGGAGTTTATGCCCCTATGAGATCCAAAAGAGCAACATGGGCTGACATGGTAATTTGGTTAAATCAGGTGGTCCTCAATTGTACTCACACTGCACAAAGATGAAATGCTTACTGCCTGGTATTCTTATTGAGCACAATGGATCCATATGAACTCCCAAGTTGAAAGTTTTGAAAATCATCATCCTACATGGAATGTTAGTCTTGGAAAATCAGTCACTTGATAAGAGGACATAAGGAAATTTAGCATACAAAGATGTGTGTAAGAGCCCACCTCTAAAAAAAGAGGCCTACCTGAAGCATTAGCATAGAACTATAGCTTAGGAAAGAAGCTGCCAGGATTAGTCTTGACTCCTTACTAACACAACAGTGAAATGCTTATATCAGTTCTCACAAAGCAGATTTTGCAAGGAGCTCAGAAATGTGAAGTACAAAATTCTGAAAATTGCAAACAATATCATACCATCAAGATCTTGCAATTATGGCACTACATTTTGGACAGCTGCAAGTATGCCTTGGGCATAATACATATGATGGAATTGAAATATGAAAAAGTCTGTGAATTCAGTCTCACTGTGAAGAAGATATGTTGCCTTCATATGTGTACCTAAATTTGACAACCAATCTGGTTTTAAGTCTCATAAGAAAGCCTGCCAGAGATGCCCACAAAAACAAAATTATTCATTCTACTTCGAATTACAAAGTAGACTTCCCTGGCTTGCTGAGATGCCCCCACAAAAATAAAAATCATTCATACTGTGTTTATGGATCCATAACTTGCTGGACAGGCTCCGATAAAGGTCGACCTGAGATCCAGGAGTAGGGATTTTCTAAGGGCCTAAGCAACCGTTGGTTTGGCCTTGGCAACACCGGCTAGTGCCTTGAACACCAGGATAGCAATCTGCTTAATGTGCTCGGGAGGACCCATAT
>Ga0209611_10000084_pt1 | contig 100404 bp, 75 predicted proteins | sample S1TSphgellanicum_3_FD_187693 | JGI IMG/M metagenome (GOLD analysis project Ga0209611, IMG submission 187693) | Host-associated microbial communities from peat moss isolated from Minnesota, USA - S1T2_Fc - Sphagnum magellanicum MG (SPAdes) (version 2) | ecosystem: Host-associated > Plants >... | reverse complement strand
AAAGAACCCTTGATTGGCATGGTGATGAAGTTCATGGAATGTTGGATCTTTTTTTCCAAATTGTCTTTACCACAGGGCCTTTGTCAATCATGGATTTAGCACTACCTCCAAGGCATGGATCTGACTTGCGCGTGGCATATCAAGTAAGTGAAATTTCGTAATCTGGTTCTTGATTTTGATTTTTTCCAAGGCTCTATATAAGTGATATAAGTGGATTTTTCCATTGAATGTCAGTCAGCAAGCAGGTCTGAAGTTAGACCTGCTTTGAGCATACAAAAACGTGCAGTACCAATGCCCAACTGCTAACCCAAACTGAAAAAGCTACAAACTTTTGGCATGGACTTGATGTTAAACCTGTGGAATGTTTTTCTCTTGTTATTTTATTTTTGCACTCCTGCTCAAAACATTGAAAGATTCCTTCATTGTTTCAGATTAGTACTGTGTTTTTTCCTTTTGGGATTGTGTAACTTGAGAAATTTTGGGTTCTGGTTGTAATTTTTTGGCAGGGGGTTCCTGGGGCTTATAGTGAGGCAGCAGCTGCCAAGGCATACCCACAATGTGAAGCTGTACCATGTGAACAGTTTGAGGCTGCTTTCCAGGTAGGCTTTTAGAATTGTAAATTTGTATAATTTTAGCTTGATGATCAAGGAGTATGAAGACTATAAATTTGAGAAACCAGTTTTTTTCTTTTTGTGGTGTAGTCTGCTTGAGTTCACATCCAAGTTTGTTGCCAAATTTGATGCCATTTCTTCCAAATCCACCACAAAAAAGGAAATCCTTTTTTCATGTCTGTCTGAGCCTGCAGCACTCTGAGGTTATTTACGTAACACGATGATGCCTTAAAACTAAGCTCTAAAATTCTGTCCAGGCAGTGGAGCTGTGGTTAGTTGACAGAGCTGTACTACCAATAGAGAATTCCTTGGGCGGAAGTATCCACCGAAATTATGACCTTCTCCTGCGCCACCGCCTGCATATAGTAGGGGAAGTCCAACTAGCAGTTCATCATTGCCTGTTAGCAATTCCAGGTGTGAAAAAGGAAGAGCTGCGACGAGTGGTGAGCCATCCACAGGTATCATCATCGTATTCATCACAACCCACTTTGACCCTTGTACAGTAGGTATACCCAAAACTCGGTCAGAATTCTCTGGGTCAAAATTTAACATCTGGAATTTTTCTGGGTCAAACTTTTAACTGCTGGAATTTTCTGGGGCAGAATCAAATTTCTGGAATTTTCTGGGTCAGAATCTAACTTCTGGAATTTTCTGGTTCAGAATTTCTGAAAGATTTTGTATACTGTGGTCTGTGCAGAACAATCACCTGATTGACAGTTTTGGCTTTTTGCTGTGATGACCATGATGCAGGCTCTTTCTCAATGTGAACATACCTTGTCCAAACTAGAAGGTTGTGTTCGGGAGGCTGTTGATGATACAGCAGGAGCAGCACAAGTAAGTATACACAGTCCTCTATATTACATATACCTCATGTCTTTGTAGTACATCAATGATTCTGGAAACTTGTAGAGTGGGATTGATTAGACAAGTGGTAGGGGGGATGCTCATCTTATAAGGTGATTGGGGATGCAGTTCATTTCCAATCATAATCTCCGGGACACAGGAGCAGTTGCGAGTGCTCGTGCAGCTGAGATTTATGGTCTTGAAATTTTAATGGATGGGATCCAGGTTTTCTCCTTTTTCTTTTGGTCATTTTGCTCCTGATTTTGAAGTTAGTGTTTATGTGGTGTGTCTTAGCAATTTTTTCTGATAGGGCAGACATAGGAAACCAACGTTCAATGGCTTGAATGTAAAAAGATCTAGTAGGTTTTGCTCAATTTGACAATTGGGTTGTGATACAGGATGATTGTGACAATGTCACCCGGTTCCTCATGCTGGCAAGGGAGCCAGTTATTCCAAGAAATGACAGACCATTTAAGGTCTTTTTGCTGTTCTCACTGTGAACTAGATGATGTGCTTTTTGTCTGCAGCACTTTTTCAATTCTGAAATGGCATGTTGCTTCCAACAGAGGAAAACCCAATTGACCCGAAATGTTACTAATTTTGTACTACTTTATTTACTTTCTCTGCAGACTAGTATTGTATTTACATTGGAGGAGGGCCCTGGAGTCTTGTTCAGGGCACTTGCTGTATTCTCACTACGAAACATCAACCTGACAAAGGTTAAAAAGTCTCCAAGTTTTCCAGAATTTAATTCTTTCATACACAACCTCATCTCATTCCATGCTTTCAGAAACTCCCATGGTTTCTGATGATTCTGAAAATGCTTTCTTTACAAGGCCTTAAATAGCTTTTACCTTTTATGCATTCACAGATTGAAAGCCGACCTCAACGAAAGAGGCCTCTCCGCATTGTTGATGACAGCAACAATGGCACTGCCAAGTATATATCCCACTCCTGTCTTATTCTCATCTGCACTTGTCTCAGGGATGATGGTATAAAAGCTTGGTTTCAGCATAAGGGATCAGGTGGTTTTAGCTCAAAAACTTGCGGTTAGATGGATTAGTGTGATTGAGATACTAATTAAGTGGGTTTTCAGTGTGTTTATTCATATTACCTTTGGTGGTTCGATTGTAGGTATTTTGACTACCTCTTTTACATTGATTTTGAGGCATCCATGGCTGACTCACGAGCACAAAATGCTCTTGGGCATCTGCAGGTACAACAAGTTACATACATCTGTGTTTTCTTTCTCACCAATTTGTTTTTCAAATCCAATTTCCATAATCCTAATTCCTAAACCCTAATGTTAGAGAACTGACCTGTTTCAAATATCATGAAAAAGGTCTCTTCTGGTTCACTTTTTAAGGCCCTCAAAGCACACCATAAATAATAAGATGTTTGCCAGTTTGAAATTGCTTCAAACAAACAAACACCACATTCTGACTCTTATTGAATTGTGTATAATGTGCAGGAGTTTGCAATTTTTCTGAGAGTTTTGGGCAGTTATCCGATGGACATGAGCCCTATGAGAGCATGAGGCACAAACCCTGCATAAAATGTGACTTTATGCTATTTGAATCCAGAAAAATTTATAATCTTCAAAATTATAAAGCTTACTATACTGCCATGTTGTAAGATTCTTCTTCAAGTCTGAGTATCTTACCCCCTCCCCACATACACAGCCCATCTAAAAAGAAGTCCAGCCACATTGTCGTGATGGACTTAGATTATTTCATGCTCAAAAGTACCCAAACATTTTGACCATAGACAATTGACTCTTTCACTGAGTTCATTCTAGATTACCACCCTAATAAAACAACCTATTGCTCATGTTGGCTGAACTCTGAAGATGTGTTTTAGCACAGTATTCTGTTCCTCATGCTACTACTACCCCTATGTAAAGGTGATGGCAGAATTTTGCCATCCTCTTAACACCACCAAGCACTGGGGTTTTCTATTGTGAAGTGCAGCAGAGTCCACATTTTGGCCCCTTATATAAGGACCCATGTTGGGCCCCTTGATTAAGCGCCAGTTTCAGGCATGCTTCTTTCTCTCAAGTTGATGTTTCCAACAGGTTAATAACTTGGCTGTTTTTCATGAAAGTTGTTTTGTTTCCATGAGGTTAATAACTTAGTTTTTTGTGATGAAAAGTGGTGTTTTGTTTTGGTGTTACTGGTTTTGCAATGTGAATTAGTATCGGGGAGAACGTATATATAGATTGAAGAGTGAGCTTATGGGATGATATATTGTGTTTACAAATGTGAAACCTTGGCAAGGAAAGTATTGATGAGAGTGTATATGATTTCTTTCAATGGAAACTCAATTCCAACAAATGATGCTTGAATATATACTATGTGTTGTTTCAATTTAGATTCCAATTCATGCAAGTAACCATATCACATATCTGACCTCATTTAGCTACCCTACTTTTTAGATGCCCAGCTTGTCTGCCATGCCATCACCAGCACTATAGCATCTTAGACATTGATCTAGTGATAAAGACTTAATATGGTAGTAAAGTGGTTAAGCTTTACAAAGAGGCATACCAACATATGGTAATCAGACACAGGAGCCAATGTTTGTTCATGTTGCAAGTTCTCAGCTCTTGTGCAACAGTTTCCCAAGGTGAACATTTCATTAGCCAAAACCATATCAATCCAACCAATGTCAGAAGCTAAAAATAGGCTTCAATTGTTGCTCTCCAGCAAGCTGCAACACAAAGGAATTTTAAAGAGCCTTCAATCTACGAACCTGCCAACAAACTGTTGTTCATCTTGCATCTGAAGCTCTGCATTATTCCAGGTCATTGAAGGGGAGCAAGTTTGCCCAAAGTGCTTGCAATCCATGGATCCTAACAATGTCAAAATAGAGTTGAACCCACTCAAAGAAGGCCAGACTATCACTAATAAAAATACAGTGCCACTGTGGGTCATCAATCTCAGCTGTCTTGCTCCTAATCTGCTCGATCCACCAGTGTTCATGGATATTCTATTCATTCACAACCCACAGACTACCTTTGGCACCCAAACTGGATGGCAATGTCTAACTCTGAGTATATTGAAACTCAATGAACACAAATGAGCTCTTAAATGCATTCTCAGCAAATTGACACTCTTGGGCGCAGGGAAATTCAATGGACAAAAAATCATGGCTATGCATTTTCAGTGAAGTGACTATTCTTCTGTGATGAACCTGTGCTGAATATTGTACAAGTCTGCTCAGAAGTTAGCGTGGTCAATAGTGGAAAAGGCTTTGCTAACTTTTCTTCAAAGCTTCAGCTTTAAATTGCATTCTGCCCACATCTGAGCAGTGTGGTGCTGCACTTGCCTTTACAACCCTAAGCCCACCTAACTCACAAAGTCAGATCAGTTATGTACAAATACCTTCAGAAGCTAGCATCATCATAGATGGGGAAAACCTCCCTAGTTTTCTTCCATGCTGCATCGCAGAATTGCAATCTGCCCATCTCGGATCAGCAAATCTTCATCAAGCTGCTGCACACGCCTCTGCAACATTTCCACCTCCACACTTGTCCGAAGTGCTTCTCTGCTCATTGCCTCTGCTTCCTGCTGCATCTCATTTCTCTCCTTTGTGACACGACATATCTCTTCATTCACTTTTGCTACCTGCTCCAAGTTCTTCTCCAAACTGGCTTCCAACACTTTGATTGCTTCTTCCTTCTCAGTGAGCTGTTGCTCAAGCTTGGCAATCCTACGAGTGGTATCAGAAAGTGACTGTTGTAAGAACTCCTTCTCTGAGCACAACTCATCACGACTCTGAAGCAGCAAGGTGATTTGGGTGTGGCACTTCTGCAATTTTGCCTCTAAGGTTTCCACTTTTTCACGAAGAAGGTGGCAATTTAGGTCCTGTGATTGTATCTCTTGCTGCCAGCCCTCCATCTGCTCATTCATTTGGTCCAGGTGTTTCTCTGCCTTGTTTTTCCGGTCAACTGCTGCTGCAATTTGCACCTGCAGATCCTCAATCTGTTTGACCTGCAATTGCATCACATTGATAAGATCCTCATTCTGCTTAGTGTGGCGCATTAGCCGTGCGCTTTGACTGTCCACAGTTCTAGCAAGATTACTGAGGCTCTGCTCTAACCCATGAATCATTTCATCCTTCCTTGCACTTTCAGCCCTGGCTTCCTGTAGCTGTGCATCCCGCTCCGAGAGCTTGTCCATCAAGGCTTCCAACCTTTCATTCATGCTGGACAATTGCTGTGCAGCGGCCTGAAGGCTCTGCCACATCTCAGACTCAATTTGTTGAGCTTCTTGCGTTTCCTTTTCCTTTTCCTTCACAGTAGTAAAACCATTTGTAGCTGCTGCTGCCTTATCCCTCAGTGTGCATGCAGCCTGATACATTTGATTTTTCTTTGTGAGCAACTCCAGTTGTTCTTCTAACTCTTGCAAATCTCTTTCCCTAGCTTGCAACATATCCCTTCCTTTGGCTACCTCTTCTTGTAAGCTTCTCTTTTCTTCCTCTATTCCTGCAAACCTGGCTTTGGAAACCCTGGAGGCTTCTCGAGTGTCCTGTCTCTCTCTCATCACTAGCTTCAGCTTGGCAAGGAGAAGATTGTTCTCGTCTTGCATTTCAGCAACTTGGGCATGTCCACGGTCAATCTCGGCTCGCAAATCCTGTTCTACCTTCTTCACGTAGGCAGTGCTGTGACTCTCCTCAGAAGAAAGTCTATCCAACAACCCATTCATGTCACGCCTCAGAGTTGCATTCTCGCTTCGTGAAGCTTCCAGCTCAGTACGCAAACTCATTTCCGCACCACTCAACCTGTGCAACTCCCTTTGCAACCGAGTCATCCTGCCTTCCTTGTTCCCATCCATGCCGTCTTTGAGTCCCTGACGGAGGCCATGGATGCTCTTCTCATGATCCACGCAAAGCTTTTGCAATCTCCCGACCAAGTTCTGCAAGTCTTGATTCTCTCTCTCTTTTGCCGCGCACGCCTTCCGAAGCTCTTCAAGCTCCCACTCTGCTTGTCGCGCCTGTGTATTACTCCGCACCACCTCATGGCGTAGCTCCATTATAATCTTCTCTGCTCTATCCACCCGCTTTCTATGCCCTTCCATTTGCGACTCGAACTCGCTTACCTTGTACCTCAGAACCGTCTCCTTCAAGGTCATCGCCGCTCGCTCCTTATGCAACTTGCCGTTCTCTTCTTCCAGCACCCAAACCCGGTCTCGCAGTAGGCTACTACAGTCATCTGTCTTCCCTTTCCCTTCGAGCTTCTGATTACCTACTGAGGATCTATCTTCTTCTTCTTCTGCATTTACTGTAAGCGTCAGATCATTGCAATGCTCTGGGAGGACGATGATGTTGTTGTTGTTGTGCATACCTGCTTGTTCTCTTCTCGCCGCCGCCTCCTCCTCCATCATCACTCTTCCCTTTTCCAAATCCTCCGTCCCTAGGAAACTAGAATCTTGAACATTCTCCTCTTCCTTCCACAGAACCCGTCGCCTCCTGTCCGACGAAAACTCCGTCACTGGCGCTGGCGCCGTCGCCCCAGCCACCACCCGCCTCCTCGTCTCGTCCGCCATCGCCAATTTCTTGATCAATGCCGAATTCTTGCCACCACCCATTTGCTGTTGCTGCTGCTGCACACTACTCTTCTGATGATTCACCTCTCTGCAACTTCCGAGCGGAAATAATGCCTGCTCCGCCATCGCTACCACTTTCTTCTTCTTCTTCATTGCAATCCCCACTCCGGCATCCAAGGCCTTGAGCACCACAATCTCGTCCAGATTTCCCGTCGCCTCCACGACGACCACCCCATCATCGTCATCATCTTCTTCTCCGTTGTTGTTTCTCATCCCTAAAGATTGTTATACCCTACTTCCCTCAAACCACCTATTTCAAGACAACCCAAGAACCCAAGAAAGAAACACCAAGCACACCACTCGCGCACTCAACACGTCCCCACCCGAACTCCTCCCCTCCTCCACCTCGTCTTCCTCCTCTTACTCTCGTCACTCACTACACTTACCTCCTACAACAAAACTTGGTGACCACAACCCCATTCCATCAACTCTCGACACAAACAAAAATCAAATGCTACTACCCGACACAAACTCTCCATGTTTCCACTTACCATGTTCACGAATTCCGCAAGTCCCCCCGTCCATGCGCCTCCGCGAACTCGATGTCGGAGCGATCGATTGATCGCTCGATCGTCGCAAGTACGGGATGGAAACCAACAAACCAACCAACCAACCACACAAGTACGTACGATTTGAAATGCGGAGTTGCTAACGGGCAAATGCAAACTAGGTGAATAGGTAGGTAGGTATATTCAAATGGGATTTTGCTAACGGGCAAATTCTTCTGCCGACGCTGGGAAGTACGTTTACCTGCCTCGCTTCGTCAGGGTCGTGTGCTCCTCCTCTGTGTCTGTCTGGCTGTCTGTGTGTGACTCTGCGTGTACCCAACTTTTCTTTATTTATTTATTACACACGAATTGGCGTCAAACTCGTCCAGGAAATTTGAGCTTGATTTTAACTTTCTATTTAAAGAATAATAATTAACAACAAGTCATTGGGGTAGGTTGTTTTTCAATTCAATCATATTATTGAAACCTAACCTAATTTTTTCCCCCATACCTGTTGTTTTTTGTTTTGTTTTTCTTTTAATTTTTTGAAGAACAACAATAGCAGACCTGACCTGACAAGCCATTTCCTTCTGTTTTCCCCGAACCTTACTGCCATGTAAAGTCCAGTGTTGTGAGGGTATCGGGTTTGAAGGGTAAACAACAACCATTCAGGGTCAGGTTCTTGTAACCCGGACTCAAGTTAACATCAACTTGTTGGAACCAGCACAAGAACCAGACCATGGAAAAAATGTTTTTGCTAGATCTAGAAGAGTCGCCTTGGAAGAGTCACTTATATCTGAAAAGACCTGATCCTAATTTTCTTAGTGTAATTGAAGGGCAACTTGTTGTGCATGTTTTTTTCCTCTGCTGATTGGGAGCTTTCTTTTGGGGGTGTTTCAAAAAAATGGAATGCTCACTCCAAAAACCAGAACGCCCTTGGACCGGGTTTTTTGTTTTTTTTTTAATATGCACCCACCTCTCTCATTTTTTTTAGTCGTGATACCCACTGGATATCATGAGGAGAAAATAAGAAAATAAAATTGGAGTAAGTCTTTATGCCCTGCAGAAGGAATTGGGCTTTACATTTCACATGAAGAAGCACTAGGAGATATTTTTTAGTGTAAAATTGAGGCATTTCCATCTGGGGTAATTTATCTCTAGGAGGGTAGATTTCATTTCAAGGAAAATTCTTACATTTTCTATGCTATTTATGAGGTGGGTTTCTAACAGTGTTGGCAAGTTATTGAGAAAACACCACCTTATCAATATGGTTATTAATAATTTACATATTGATTATTGATTTTTTTTTAAAAAGTGGCCAAAAAAACTTCAGCACTTGGTAGGTAGCATCCACAGAACAAACAAAACCTTTATGGGATAGGTGTTGAATTTTTGGATGATTGGAATTTCATACAAGTAAATACTCTTAAAACTCTAAACTTGATTAAAACACTTGCAATATTTTAAAGTTATCTGTAAAGTCCGGTGGACGGGGGACCAAAACCCCCAGTTCAGCCCCATTGGAGACGAAATCAACAAGGAACAAAAATTTTACAAACCGAAATAATTGGGACCCAAACTCGATTTTGCACCAATTTTGGTGCAAATTTGAGTCTGATCCCCAGTCCAGGTTTTGGCTTGTGCTCACGTAGGGCTTTGTATTTTCAAGTTTTTTTTCTTCTAGCTTAAGCATGAAGGCAATGCAAAAGACCTGTCATACCTAGCCATTTCCTTCTATTTTTTCTGTCCACATTTTTCAAGCTTCTTCAAGTTCATAAGACTTTGGGTTTAGGGGTGAAAAGTTTTCGGAGAGAAAAGGTTTCTGAAGAGTTTAGTTTTCACAGTGCTTCTTGTGAACAAGAGTGAAGGTTTCTGGAACATCTGGTTCTCGCCCCATGAAGGTTTTTGGAGGGTCTAGTTTTCGCTGTGCATCTTTTGAACAAGAGTTCAAAGGTTTGTGGACAACACATTGTTATTCTAGTTGTGACATATTCAAGGCTTGGACCATTAACACCCAAAGCATCTAAACTCAACAAAAAAAATTCCCCAACCTCAAAACAAAATCTTGAAAATTCTCAGGTGAGGTTTAGGGGTTAGGGATCTTAGAACCTTCTGATTTCTAGTTTTCAAAGCACCATGGTAAAGGACTCTAGAAAGGATTCAGTATTTTCATTGTCAAGGTGAGGAAGGCTTATGTCAATCATTCTTGTTGTTGGTGTGGTCAATTGCCAAATGTTGCATTAAGGTGGCCCAACTTGTTCAATCCACATGGCTTGCCCATTTCATAAACCATTTTTTCCCCATTTCTCAAAGAGAAGTTGTTGTTGAACCCACCCAAATTTCCTTGTGCTTTAACCTTAAATTGGCAACTCAATTTGAAGCTTGCTTGTTGCCTCCTCATCCGGATGCAATTGTAATAAAGCACATCATTCCACGCCTACCAAGAACCCCATTGATGTTATGGCATTTTCACTGAACAAACAAAATGTGATTTACGATTGTGAGTAAAAGTCTATCATGGAATGCCCAAGAGATGGTTAGATTGGACCATAGATGCTATATTTAAAAACATGGCATGAAGAGGCAATCCTTTCAAGCCTATTTTGAGCTTGAATTCTTTTGTGCAACTGAATGTGTGGTTGCAACCAACATTTATCGACGTTCTGATTCAAATACAAATTCAAAGGAAGACACTAAATTAGGCCTACAAACCCTTAGGTAGAATGAAAATAGCCCCCCCATTTGTCATGCAACATTGGACATCAATGACAAAATGTACATTTTGGTTCTCAACTCAATTTGTGGTTTTATTTCAAAGCATCCATTTTTGGCTTTGATATTATATATTATTAATGTGAATATTGACTTTGGCTTACCTTGATTAAATTTTATATTGATTGGATTAAGCTCTGAATTGATGGATTAAGGTTTGCCTTCACCTAATTAAATTATGGATGCTCCAAATTATGGCTTGAATTGTTGGATCAAGGTATGTTTTCACGTAATTATGCTTTAGATGCTTGGATTAGGCTTTGATTAACCTAATTAACTAGGGGAAAAAAGTTGTTGGAACAAACATAAAATCACTTCCATTTGACATTTTTTCAATTTCTCCAACCTTAGGATATGTATTGGGATTAGTTTACATGATCAAATGGTAGTTGCATCTTTGTTTGTTATTTCACCCCAAAAATTCCAATGGCTTTGTAGAGATGTGATAGTCTTGTGACTTATGGTTAATTAAGTTTTTAACCAGTTTATAATGCCAATTTAACTTTTTTTAAAGTTTTAGTATGTCATTGTAAGGGATATTGAGAGAGGTTTTGGTGATGTTTCATTGTGTAATCATGAGCAATGAGCATAAATATGATATAATTTTCCTTTGTGTCTTAGAAGAAGGTGATGTCTTATTTAGTCAACCAAAAGCGATGTTAAGGGAGTAGTTACTAGTGGTAAAATTAGTTAGTATATTTCTACTTACTTAGTTATTGTTTTAAGATTTACTAATTAGATTAATTGTTTTTATCACCATTTGAATTTGAAGAGATCATAGGACTATTTTTTTTAGATGGTTATATCTTGGAAGAAAGAAGAGAATGAGGGGGAAGATTCATTGTAGAACATGGAGTTTTGGTGAAGTATGAAACAAGAACACTTGGTTTACTAAAAAAACTTCATTTCCATAGCCAAATTTGTTGTTTTGATGTTTTAATCATACTTTCATTATTGGATGTTAATTATGAAACTAGATATGAATAAATTTGAATGAGTAGATTTTATTAGTATTAGTTTTATGACATGTTTTAGTTTAGATTTAGATTAAAATATAGGATTAAAATTTTTGTATTTACCATTTGGCAACCATCTTAGGGCCTGAATTCAAAGTGAATTTCAAAATGTTGTTTATGTCTTGTTGATGAAATTTTTGTTTCAAGGATTGATAGTGAACTTCAGTTCCATTTTTTGCATTTTTTTTCAAATATTGATCATAAGTTTTTGTTTAGAAAGTAGATTTAAACAAAATACTTAACTATGGGGATTTTGTTCTAATGTAGAAGTTTGTTCAAATTTGAATTAGAATGTGGAGAAATGGAAAATAAAATTGTAATTAAAAGTCTTAGGAGACAAGTAGATCAAGTTTTATTACATGAACAAGTGGAAAATGGTGTTACCATCAATAGTAATTTGAGTGTAGATCAAATAAATTAGTAGTTTGTAACACCTACAAGAGTTTTTCAATTTGAACAAAGACTTCCTTGGATAGTAAAAAGACTTGTAGGCCATAAAATGCCTTAAGCAGTACTAATTATTCCTCGTCAAATGCAAATTGGTGAAGCACGTAGGCACACCACTAATCTCTAACAAAAATTTTAAAGAAAAGAACATTAAATTAAAAATGTAAACTTGTAGGTTGAGTTTAAACGAAAGAATTCAAAATCTGAACTTCGATAGAAAGTTATGTTGGAATCACCAAATTTGATGCAGTATCAAAACTTTGATGCTTTGATTTATGAAAAAGAACATAAATTCAACAATTTAGAAAGGAAGAAAATAATACCAAAGTACAGATCTGTTTCACTTCTTTGTTATCGAGAGGACCATGAAAATGAAGAGTTTGAACAAAGAGTTCATAATTTAAAACCTCCAATTCCTTATGTGGTTGAGCAAGAAGTTGCAATTCAAGGCATTAGAATGTCCAGAGGAGTTGAATCAATATTTGTAATTAGACAAGAAACTATAGTTTTACCAAGAATAGAAACAATAGTAGTGCAAGGTGTACATGTGGCTATCAAAGTAAGGTATAGTGAACCCAAACTTAATTAGTAAAATGGAAGCATTGTTAGAGGAGTCTCAAAGGACCAAAATAAAAGAATTCATAATTTGAATAAAGTTCCAAGACCTAACCCTCCACAATGCACGTATTGTCATCAAATTAGACATTAGATCGATGAATGTCCATTTATTGAAAATAATGTGAGGCAAAAAATTGCTGAGCATTTCCAAAATTTGAATCCAAAACGTGTAAAAGCAAATAACCATGGATATATTGAACCAAAGGATTTATACCATGATAGGGTCAGAATTCTAGATAGACTTAGAAAACAAATCTGAAAAGATAATAAAGAGGAAATGAGAGCTCAGATAATAGCATATGTAGTACCTATTTATATAGCTCCAGCACCAAGTTTGTTACACACAAACAATGTTGGAGTTACTTATCCAAGAACTTTTAATTTAAGAATGGAACCAGTAAGATCTGTACCATTATATTATATGGCAATGCTTGAGTCTATGGTTATAATTTTTAAAGTTCCATTTGTAACAACACCAGCCCATACTGTTGTTGGTATGTGGTCTAAACCCCAAACTCCAAGGGAAACACAACTTGTTAGTATGCATATAGAGATGCCTAGAAAGGTGGATATAAGAAACAACCATTAGATATAGGAAAAGGAGGCTTAGAACCACCAAGACCACCAAGACCTCTAGGACCTTTAGGATATTTTGGATTGCCAATGATGAATCTAAGCAGACTATCATCACCACGAAATAGGCCTTATCATCGGCCACTTAACTATCTTGAGTATGTGAAGGATTTTGACCCAAATGCTCATGTTAGAGTTTTTAAGGCAACCATAAAAGCAAATGGTGAAACAGAAAATGCAAAGATTGTTAATTTATTTAGTTTTATTTTTAGAAATACTTTGTTTGATTGGTGTAACAATTACATGCGAGATTATCCATATTGTATTTATGTAAAATTGTAGTTATTTTTCGTAAAAGGTATAGAAAAGTTTTAAATGATGAGCAAATTTACTTAAAGTTGAAGAATATGAAGCAAGAAAAAAAATGAAAGAGTGGAAGTTTATTATGAAAGATTATTGAAGTTAACTAATAGTCTTCAACATAGGATAACAAATAGTTTCCTAACTATTATTTTCATATTTGGATTACAACCATATCTACATGTAGCAACAGTAGACATGAAGAGAGAAACCTTACAACAACATAAGGAATCAATTTTGGTTTGTGAAAAAGGAATTTTTGAAGTAAAGGCTTTAAGCAATTTGTTAGTACCACATAGTAGTAAGATAGTATTAGCTCAAAAACTTCATACAACTACAAAAAAAACAAAAATGTAATGTACAAATTGTCATAGGACAAATCATAATATAGAAACTTATAGAGTCAAAAGAAAGGAAAACCATGTTCCTATAGGTTATAAGGTTATTACTCAACAGATTAAAGTACAAAAACCTATGAAATATTATTGTCATATCTATGGTGACACTGGACACAAGATCATAGATTGTCCTAAATACAATGACATGCAAAATATGTTTAAGAACAAAGGAATGTCGATTGTAGAGAAACCATCTATGGTGGAGCCTAAGGTTACTAATTCTTCAATCCATATGGTGGATGTCAACATGGCCATCACTAGGAACAAGGTTACTCAAGAATAGGTGTTCAAGGACAAAAAGCCAATCAAAAAGAAATTTGTTGCTAACTAGGAAAAGGAGCAAAGATTACAACAATCTTTTGTCAAGACTATACAAGAGATGCAAATAGAATACCCACCATAAATTTTGATTCAAAAGGAGAAAGCACAGCGGATTACAAGTTGGGCAAGATTACTAGAATATGAGGTGTCCACATAACCAATTGTATCACAAAGTTTGTCTGCTAGTCCTATCATCAAAGTTATGTCTATGAAACAAATATTCCAAGATATTAGTAAACAAATCTTGACAATACTTTGAGGTTAGGTCAATTGTTGAAGATAATACTAGATCTTAAAAAATATATGTAGTAGAAATTGAAGCCAAAAAAACCCAATATAACTAATAAAATGATATTAGAACCTAGTGTAACCAAAATGGTTGAAACGCATTATAGACATTGCAATTATAGAAGTAGATAACCAGATGGTAGATATCCAAATACAAGTTGGGAAGAACATTGTTGAGGATGTTTTGTTAAATGGAAGGGCAAATGTAAACATCATAACAAAAAACCTCAAAACAAAATTAAGTTTATCCAAACCAAGACCAACTCCATACCACCCCAAAAAATTTCGAACATATAATTATTTTTCCATTTCTCCATAATATCCTCATACAAGAATGAAATGAATCCATCTCCTAATCCCCTATTTCCATAAATCACACAAGGTCCACATTTCACCCATAAAACTAGGTCTTTTTCATAAGTTTAACACAAATATTTATTAGTTGATTTGTAAACAAATACCAATCACCTATTCCCATGAGCTAATTAATGGTTATCATTAGGTTTTCATAAGGGCCATTTTTTACCCTTAATAGTTATCTTCATTAATTTTGTGAATACATGAACTTTCAACCTTAAAAAATATATGCAAATGGTGTTTAATACTTCAAGAGCATAGGAAAGAAGGATTTCTTATCATACTTTTCAACTATGGCCACCCCATGCTCATGATCAATAAAAGAAGAAATCAATATCAAACTTTTGAATCTAGGATCTAACATAAAAGCTAGCATATTATGGGTTTTTTCTCATCTTATTTTATTAATAAGGAAATGAAAGAGCTAATGACACCAATGACTTCCTTTTAATGTTCTTTGCAAAAGTTCTCAACTCAATATTCAAATTGTAATCATCATCATTGATTAAAACAAAAGATGTTTCATTTTTTCCTTTAACTTTTAGGTTCATGCATTCAAAACATCACTAAAAAATTAACGACCTTTGGATTGGTTAACAATGTAAGTAATGACAATACGAAATAAAATGTATATTATAATTTGTAATATTTGCCATGTGAATGGAAAGGGAACATGGGTAATCACCCAAGGACCAGTTTGTTTGTTATAATAAAAGGTAATGGCTTTTCAAAATTGAAGGGTTTTAAAAAAAATGATCACTTTGCTTGCAAACTTGCACAATTCACATTCCCAATTAAAAGACAACATTTTGGAATACAAAAATTCAAAACAATAAGAGGGAAAAAAATTAGAACAAATAACTTGCATTTAATTTGTTTTAATTAACATGTTTAATATTTTAGGCTTGTAGCCTTTAATAATGTAAGCCTTTATCCATTCTTGTTTCCCTTTCCTTAACTTTTTAAGCCACATAATACATTTTGACAAATTTGCATAAGCAAATTTAATGAAAACATATTTCACACCCCTAAAAGATTCTATTTTTACCAATTGTACATTTTTAAACCTTAAAGAAGGCATGTCCAAAGCAAGTCCCTTGAAAGCTTCACAACTTACTATGGACTTTTAAACAATTATCATGATATTTATATTTGCACCTTCATTTTCATTAATGTAAACAAATTTTTTTTGGTAAAGCCATGCTATACAAAAATGTTTGACAAACTTTTTGCCAATGTTTGCCTCAATGTTTTATATAAGTTTACATAAACCAATTGTAATGTGTTTTGGCATCTAATCTACTCCGAAGAAATTTACAACCAATGCAAAAACATCGTGTGCCCTTCTTTTGGGTGTCCATAAATCAAAATTTACAATAACATAAACATATTTGACCAAAATTGGTAAAACATATGTTTTTTCTTTTGAACCAAATTTAGTAACATTTCCCATGATTAAATGTTTTTTGGGAAAGGAAAACAACATAAGGGCATAATTGCATTACTAAATAGTTTTGACATATACTTTCAGCGAAGTGAATGGAAAATGGTTTTTGACAACTAATAAACCCAAATTCTTTAGAATTTATTATTCTAGTGTGCATTATGTTTTTTGTAAAGGTCTATGGCCCCAAAAAATTGGAGATTGTGCTTGCCTTCATTGCATGTTTTTGTTTGCAAATAATTCTTCCAATGGACTTTTCAAATTGTTGTTCATTTCTTCTTTAATGTTTTTGGCAATTTGTCCATGGTTTACATTCACATGTTTTTTTAATATAATTGCCCTTTATTTTTGAAATATGAAACAAGACCTTTCCTCAACCTTGTTCTTTGTTTCGATATTACATGACATATTAGTTTATTATAACACAAAATTTAGCACATGACTTTCGACACCTTAACATCAATTAGTGATTCACCATTGACAAAAAAATATGCATGAGTTGGAAATTTTCTACCATGGCATTTCCAATTTAACCTTTGTTCATGTAAATTTTTCATAATTGATTTCATTGTATCATCATTTTTTGATCAAAAACTTGAAACTTTTTAAACCTTTCACTTTTAGTTCTTCCCTTCACTTTTATTTCATTTTCATTCATGAACACACCACATCCCTCATCTAGAAAATTTGGTTTCATTTTCAAGGTGTGTTAATAGATTAAAGTTGAAAAAATGAAAAAATACAATTTTTATGGTTTTATAGAATGTAAAAGCTAATACATACACTTACAAATTATTGACAAGTTTGTTTCATCTTTCAAAAAAAACATTATGCAAACAAAATGCCCAAGGTTGATGCAAATATGTAAATGCAAAACTATTTCAAAATGTCCTTTAACAATAGAAGGTAAAAGTTTAAGGTTGCAAACAATGTCTCCAATTTGCAAGTGATTCCTACATAAACAAATTATTATGAACAAATTATCTTCAACATAAAAAAATCAAAATGAGCAAAAATGACATAATTTTGGGGAATTTTTTTATAAAAAATGTAAAAGTTTTTTTGAAGCCACAAACAACCAACAACATTTCACCTCCAACAAAATTCCAACATGCAAACAATGTAGAGGTAAGGTAATATCAATCACAAAAGGGGGAAAACAACATATATGAACAACAATAACATGATATAACAAAGGCAATACCTAAAAGAATCAACAAAGACAATGACACCAACAACACAATGAACAATAATGACAATACCTAAGAAGTCAACAAAGATGATGCACACTAGTAACAAAATGGACAATGATGGTGATACCTAAAAATGTAAACAAAGATGATGAACTAGCAACACAATGAATAACAATGGTGATACCTAAAAGAGTTGACAAAGATCATGAACATTAATAACACAAGGAACACCTATAATAACATGACGAACACTAAGAACATGACAAACACCAACAACATAAGGAACATTTACAACATCATGATGAATACTAGGAACACAATGAACATTACAACATGATGAACGCTTATAACAACATAACAAACATTAGGAACACAATGAACACTTGTAACAACATGACAAATATTAGTAACATAAGGAACACTAACAACACGATGAACATTTGTAACAATATGACATGCATTATTAACACAATGATCATTAATAACACAATTTGCATCTATAACAAGATGAACACCAACTTTAATAAAAAAGAAAGGGTCACATAAAATAACAAAAGAGGAATACAACTAAAATTCATCAACATGACTAAGAATTCTATTCCTCTAAAGTTTGAATCCTACTTACAAAAGTCTATGGAACGAATCCAAGTTCTATACTTAGATGGAAATTTAGTAAGAATTGAGATAACTACTTCTACGGCAACATTCATTACATAATTGGGTTCATCCAATTGAAGAATTTTATGATGCCCATCTAGTAAGTAGTCTACAATTCCTAATGTTGAAAAAATTTTCATTTCATATTTGTTGGAGGTTTAATTAAAAATTAGATCCCTCAATGTTTTTTTAGTCCTTTGAGTTACTAAGTCCTAGACCTTATCATGTAATGCATTGATTCAAACACGCTTTCTTTGCATTTGCACTACAACAATTCCCCTTCACATCTAGCTAGTACTTTCAAGGTGTGATAATTTTTAGATAAATGAAAAACACTTGGTTTCTACAAAAAACCATTATTAGTATAGGACACATGTTGTTAATGTGGATTCTAGGGTTAAAAGATTAGCAAATGGATAGACTTCTGGATTTCACTCATTTCATGCTTCAATTTAAAGATATCTCTAATGAGTCCCTCATGCTAACCACTTCAAAAAAATAATCACCCATGCTTGATTAACCCTTTTTAATCCTTTCCAATCAAATGCATGAATACGAAATCACTTATATGCCCATATTTTTACAACGTGGACCACCTTGTGTGGTCATCACTTTTCAACACAATCTTTCATATAACTTTTGAAGTACATGGCGCATTGCTTTAGTATTTATTGGCACAATTAAACATACACACAACAACTACCAATGTAAGTAAGCAAAATCAACTTTTTATCACGCAAAATTATTAAGTTGATGACTTAGCTTTTCTTCCATTCTATAACTCCATTTCAACGTTTGGCCATTATCCCAAGACACACAACATTTCCCAATTTCATTTTTAGGAGCTTCATCAAAGTTGTTTCATCCTCCACCATCCACAACCTCGATAGGATAAATGTTGCATTACACATAAACAACAAAAAGATTCACTCCTTCACATGCATTGTTCAAATCCTTACGGTGATGGTTAAATTTGAAGAAGAAGACAATGATGAAAAACTTTTTGCTATCATTGTGCAAAAAGTTGATAATGACATAAAATCTAAAAACTTAAAAATTCTATGTGTTCACACGAAACACACAACCTTTGCACCTCATTTCGATTTACACAACAACATGATGAACAACAACAAAAAGAGTAATAACATGATGAATATCAACAAATGTAATTGAATAATGAGAAACACGATAGACAATGGAACAATGAACATGCATATAATCCTACTTCTCACGTGGGAGAAGTGACGCCTCCCTAAACCTTGCCACCACCCTAAGACCCTAAATCCTAACTAACTTGAGATTCCCTACTCCTAGACCCTTAAGGATCAAACTGGGGGTTATTCATGTAACCTACCCGAATATCAAAAATTTAAATTAAAAAAAGACCTGGTTCTTAACAAATTGGGTATCCAAGTTTGATATGCAAAAATTCAAGTACTTCAAGAAGCACCTTAGGTGATACTTGACTGATTCTTTGAATGAGAAGTGATGGAGAAGTGGGTCGGTTCTAAACTAGTATGGATATAGTAAAATATTTAACATTTTTTATGATTCTTTTTTTTTTTAAGGTATTTGGGGAATTTTTTTGAATAGAATTTTTTTATATTATTATGTTAATGTCGATTGAGTTAATGTTACTTGTAGTCAATTTGAATTTTTTGATATTTTCTATTTATTTGGATGATATGATGGGTCAATTATTTATTTTATTTGTTTTAACAGTGGCAACTGCGAAATCTGCTATTGGGCTGGCCCTTCTCGTTATAACTTTTCGAATTCGTGGGACTATTGGAGTGGAATTTAGGGCGGGTTTGGTACCCGTCTAACACTGGTGATCAGCTGGTTTGAACTTTGAACTACATGTTGATTTGCCCCTTGTTGTGCAGCAAAGGATTGTGGTTTTCCATTTTTCCATTAGTTTGGGGGTCCCACAATTTGAGGAGCGGTCTCACTTGGTCCCACAATTTGAGGAATGTTCAGCAGGTGTTGTTTACTAACTGGGAGTTTCATTTCTTGGGAACTTTATGGTCCAACTTTTTGCGCTTCTGATTACCTCTGGTTTGAGCTTGGCATAACTTAAAGGTCAGAGTCATTGCATGATGACCACCATTCATTACACGGTGGTGAGCCGCTTGTTTCATCTATGTAGGGATGGATGATTTCCACAAATTACTGTCAGAGAGTAGTCCTGATGTACGCTCTTGAACAGTGAAGTTTTTTGGACCAATTTTGTGGCGTTTTGGACCAAAAAAATTGGAATGGAAAGAAAAAATGGAAAGAATTGTTTTCTAGTGTAAATTTAACTAATTAGAAAATTTGCTACTTTTTTTTGGGGAAAAATTAGCCAAATTTTCAATGTCACAAAATTTTAAAATAATCCTTCTCCTGACTGGGGTTTTTTTGGTCCCCCAGTTTTGTGAGGTAAGTGGGTTTCTATCTTCCATAAGATGTCTTTAGCCATATTCAGCTACATGTGAAAGAGGACATTAGAAAAAAAATTTAGAAATCATGATATGTATTGGCGACATGCTGGAACTTCAAATATGGCGATTTCATTTAGTTTTTCCTCAAACAAATGGCGACGCTGTAGGATTTTTTCTCAAAATCTTTTGTTAGGATTCGCATCCACGCCCCACCTTTTTTTTTGGGGTCGCCAAGTGGCGAAATTTCGCGAAAAAAAAAAAAACAAACGCTCGGACACCTGACCACCCTGACATCCCTGGAAAAAAATGTGTTGTCGAGTTTTTACGTTTGTGGTGTGTGGATGAAGATGGATGGAAAAAAATGGTCCTTAACTTTGCTTTGTCTTTGAACATCATCATCAACAGAAGGAAGCGAGGGTTAAGTAGAAAGAAAATAGCAGCGTACTTAACAATGCACATTTCCCTGTGTCTTGAACGCGGCAAAACAGACGCTGCTGGCGCTTAAGGAGCGGGAAACTGGGTATTTGATAAACGCAGTAGTGCCCAACTCGGTAGCACCGTAGTGGAGCTTTCGACGTTGATGACGAGTCCTTCCTTGTTGGCGTCAAAGGTGGTGGTGGTGGTGGTGGTGGTGGAAAGAGCCAAATGGAAGAAGAACAAGAAGCGTGCATCAGCGTCTCTGGAGCAACAACAAGAAGGAGGTATAATAACAGGTAGTTATATTATTCCAACCCAAATTCCTTCTTGGGGATAATAATATCTGACTCAAGATATTCATCACCAAATTTAATGGTGGACCCAAACAGTTTGTGTTTTATGGTTGTATGAATTGGATCGATTCGCACATTTTTGCTATTCTTCCGGGTTCATTCAGGGGGTTCGCAATTTGATATATGTGTCTGGATTTTTTTGATTTGCGATCTTATAAGTCGCTTTGGCCACCCACCAGAACTACAAGTCTGTGTCACAACAGCAACAACAATAATAATAATAAAAGAGAAAAAGGAGAGTAGGGTTTATTGTTGCTGTTCCAAGTGTGCGTGTAGGTCATCAATCTCACCAGCTGGATTTCTGGGTGAAAAAGGGTTTGTCACCGTCTATCTCTCTATTGGGTATGCGATATGTCCGAGAGAGAGAGAGAGAGAGAGAGAGAGAGAGAGAGAGAGCGCTTTATTTGCATCGCATGCTAGTGGTACCACATCTCTGTTTCAAGAATATCGAAAACCCTAAACCTTTTTTCGTTTGCTTGAGCGTTACCTCAAATCGGAGTTGTTCTTTAGGTTGCGGAGAAACAAGAATCGCACCTGTTTAGCTACCATCCAAATAACAGATTGCCCTTTCGAACATCCATCCTCGAGGTGAGGGTGTTCTCGGTGAGGAGAGTTCTTGGGTGAGGATAACCCTGCATTGGGTGTAGGAATCTGGACTGCAGGTACAAGAGGAGAGGAAGAGATGCAAGAGAAATGAATGTATAAAGAAGTTGTTATTACCAGGGTATTACCTAGTGGCTCTCTGGAGACTGGCAGTGAATTGCTCATCCTTCTGCTTTTTTTGTTGACAGGAAGGTTGAAAAAGCCTCCAACCCTAGTAATTTCTAGGTTTTACTCTTTGTGACTAAATCCTCCTGTCTCCTCTGTATGGAGCCTGCTATGTTGTAACCCTTTCTCTTTGGTCATCTTGTGATCCTTGAACCAAGATCAGGCAGGGATCAGCACTGATTTAGGTCATGTTTTAGGTCATTGTGCAAGTGAGAGAGGGTCAGTAGATTGTTAGAAACCTTCATTCAATGGGGAGGCCCTAGAAAGACTGGTCTTGTGACAGGGAGATGGGAATGAATGAATGAGTACTGAGAAGAAGGAACCTGTGTGTGTGTGCAGGTCCTCATCAAGAGAGATTACAGACCCTGTTCTGGAAATTGGAGGGTTAGGGTTTTTGAAAACTAACAGCCTTGTAGAAGGTGAGCGGGAGAATATTTACTCTGTGGAAAGTGTGACTTCCAGGGGCTCAAAGAACCACACTCTGACTACAGAGGATGCAAGTGTTGAGCAGCTAACTGGGAACAAGAGTGTTTTGTCTGGTTGTTTTAAGGAAGGATCTCTGAGCCATTCAATTTTGGGAACCACCAAGGAAGTTAATGAGGTTGAAGATAGGCAGACAGGTTGCATGGAGAAGGAACTTTGCATTTTGGTCCCTAGTGTAGAATTTCAACTGAAGTTGAAGAGAATGGTGGTGGAAAATAATGCTGAGAACTGGGTTCCAAAGGCAAGTACAGAAGATGGGGACTTGGTTGCGATGGAGATTACAGAAATGGCTGAAATTGATTGTGCAGAGGTAGCTCAGACAGTTGATAGTGTAGTGATTGAATATGGAAACACTAAAGATTCAGGAAAGACCAAGGATTGCAGTGGGTTTGACAAAGGGTCAAGTATAACTGATCAAGAAGATGGTGTGGGACCAACCCATAGAGGTGGAAGAGACAGGGGACAGATGAATGAGGGGGAGACTGTGACTGATGACTTGACAACAGCGGTGCGACAACAGTTACGAAGACGAGCAAAGAAGAAGGGAGAACCTGACACCAGTCCACCAGGAGAGGGGGAAAGTCTGTGCAACAAAGGGAAGGGGGATGGCAATAGCAAGATTCTGGGTACATCAACACAAGGTATTTCAGCTTCCCCCAAATTTATGTTCAAAGTGGCATGACATGCACACAGAGGGAGAAACAGCTCTGGGTGTAGAGAACTCGTTATCCTGTTCCAATGCCTTGAGCAGTTGTTGTTGGAAAAATACATGAATTGGTAGTCCTTTATTGTCCTTGTTGTCAACAGATGCTATTGTTTTGATGCAGCTCTTGTGAATGATTGATTGCCACATCTTATATTATGTGTTTGTCAGTTTTGGAGGAGGATTTTGAATCTGGAGTAGCAGAAGCAATGGCTGTGGTGATGAAAGTGCATGGAGTGCTGGAGCCAGCTGCAGATCCTGCTGCTTCATTCCCTGGGATGGTAGGGTTAGATACCAAGAGGGAGTGTCACTGTTGTCAAAAGCCTGAAACCTTGAGAAACACGATTGTGTGCGATAACTGTGAAAGTAGTTTTCATCTCCATTGTGTGGATCTTCAACGCAAACAAGTTGCAGAGCTTGAGAACTGGCACTGCTTGGCTTGTGGACTAGCAGTTGGTGTTGGCTGTTGGCCTTTGGGTAACACTAAATCAGGCCTGGTGAGGAAGTTGGCAGATTCAAAGATAAGCAATGAGAGTGATGGCACAAGATTCACTGAAAACAGGCAGCTTGCGGCTTGTTGTCAGGAGGCATTGGTACATGGTAGTGAAGGAAGCATTGCCACCAGTGTTAACTTGAAAGCCAGGGAAGCACACTGTGTAAGGGAGTCCAAAGATATGAAACAAAATCAGGGGAAAGTGGATGAGCTGGATGCGGGGCAGCCTGTAGTTCTTATTGAGGGGGCAGATGAACTTTGTGGTGTAAATGCTGGCAGAGGATTTATAGCCATCAGTGCACAAATGAAACCACATGCAAGACATAGAGCTGTAAATCCAATTGCAAAGGTAACAACTGATGGAAAAGAGGTTGGGGAAAGAAGGTGTAGGGACTTTGATGCCATGGAGTCTGAAGAGAATGGTGAAGGAGGTGACAATGGTGACAAGTTTCAGAGTTTAAAAGTAGGAACTGTTTCACTGATCTCCAATGCGGTTGCCAACAATTACCCTGATGAAGAGGGATTACATGAGAAGGTAGAGCCAGCTGCAAAGGAGGAGCTAGCATGCAGGAAAGGTGGAGTGAGTGATGCTTGCAATCAACTGAGGTAATCCAGTTTCCCTCTGTATGCTTGGGACCAAGATCTTAGGTTGGTTGGATAGAGAAGTCAGTCCAACTCAGCTTTCCTGAGGTGTACCACATGTAGTACCAAGTTCACTTTGTTATTGAATCAGTGGCAGATTTAATGAGGATCTCACGAAATACATTGTGCTCAGAATGAGCTGATAATACTTGATTTCTGATGCCAAATTGTCATGCCTGTGGAGTCCTCCAAATGGTTTCACTCTCTTCTTCCCCATTCCTGGTTTGGTTTGTGTTTTTGCTTCTCCATCTTTGGTGTTCCTCTTTTTTCTTGGTTTTCTTGGTCATCTCCTTCTCTTTTATGTGTTGTTAAGCTAGCCAACTTCATGGCTGAATCTTTCTGGTGGTGGTGGTCTTGTGATAGAAACTCAGTTATGTTGAGCTAGCCACATCATGGCTCAGTCTTTGTGTTACCCTGCTGGTCTTGTGACAGAAAGTGAGTCAGTTGGTTAATGTAGAACATTAACCTCAACCCACTGCCACGAGCTGCAGATGTAATGAGGATGTTCCGATAGCTGGTCACTGCCATACATGTTGCTTTTGAACGTTGCTGAACTTCTCAGTTTCTTCTTTGTTTTTTAGGGTCGGGTTTCCTGTTTTTTCTGTTGGCTGATATGTTGTCAGATCCTTAATTCTCTATAACCTTATTATAGGTTCAGTTTTCAGTCCTATTCAGATTGACTTAAATTGTAAGCATGTAGAAGTTCTTGATACATAGAAGATATTGGTTCCTAACAGCTGTAGGCCTAGATTGCAACCATGCCATGTCAACTGTGAAGTCTGCAAAAACTATTGTGGTCTCTTGCTCCTGTCATGACTGATCTTTTTGATTGGATACATCAGTTGAGTGCGAAACCAACATCATGACACAGTCTTCCTGTCGCTTCCAGAAATGCAACAGAAACTCAGGATGCAGATGCCCAAAAATAATGTGTGGACTACTATATATTTAACTACGCCCACCATTGGAAGCTGATGAAGTCACTGGGGAATCATGACAGCTTTGTATTCATATGATGAAGGTCATGGTCTGACACTTTATGAGTGACACTTCTAAGGTTATGACCACACTCATTTCTTGTTGTGTTTGGTTTTTTTTTTGCTGGATTGACTGAATGATTACCTTCAAAGTGTTGTTGTGGAGTATCCTCTGCAATATCACAGATATATGGTCTGTTGCTCCTTATATATATTGAGGGAGTACAACCTGGGACAATTTTGTTTCTATGGTACCGCATTTAAATTGCTGCTTGTTAGCATGGGATTTCTGAGTCAGCTATTGTGGTGTTTCTTTGAGTTCTATTTTTGCAGGAATTTAACAGTTCTTTCTGCCCCAATCAAAGGATGATTTGCTATTGCTGAGATGAGAAGTTCATATTCAATCTTTTTCTGTAGTATCCAGAGTTGGTTGTATTGTTGTCATTCGATATCTTCAAAGCAGTAAATGTCTGTCATAAAGAAAGTCAGGTTCAGCTGACAGTGGCTGAGCTAGTATGAACACCAACAGGTGACAGTTTTCTTGATGTGGTTGTTATGATATCTTGAATGTAATTGCCTGGCTTTGTTCCTTGTGGTTTTCAGTGTTGAACATGTTCCTGTTCAAGCAAACAATAAAGTTGACGCAACTCCATCAAACACTGTTAACACAATCCATGACGTAAGCAGCAAGAAACTTCCAGATATTGCGGTGCCCAGTTATTTCCTGAAGGAGGATTCTGGAAAGGATGCAGAACTGAAGGAGAAAGAGGACACTTTGCAGATGCTGCGGAGCTTTGTAGCTGAAAAGCATGGAGAGCTGGGGAAAGGTTGGGATGTAGTGATACGCAGGAGACAGGGAAATGACCGTGTGTGTGATAAGTACTTTGTCTCTCCTGACAAACAGAGGTTCAGATCACGGTTGGAAGTGGTCAGGTATCTTGGCCTTGTAGGCGGAAAGGGTGGTCCCAAGAAGCGCAATGCTTGTGTAGGATCTCGTGAAAGGGCATTGGTGAATAACAGTGAACAGACTGTTACCAAGGGGGTGAGTTGCAGTACTCTGTTAGTGGGCTGTTGAAAGTTGAAACATACTGGATTGCTAAAGATGCTTAGAGTCTAAGCTCCAAGTTGTCACTTACTTTCAAAAAATGTGCAACAATCTTGGGGACTGCATCTCCACTGTTATAAGTATCATGAGGTCCAAATTGCATCTTGTAGAAGCAATGTAAGCATATGTGATATACTCCTAGTTGTGGACATTTCTAGAAATGGGTAAAGAATACAAACTCTTATACATGTCATATCCAGGGAAGTGCTATTCTAAGTCTTTTGAGCTTGTCCAGGTTGTAAGCAAGGTATCCTCTCTCACTTGCTTCTGTGTGTTTCAGCTCAAATCACAAATTGGCCATGGAGATCTGCCTCTTGAAAGACTTGGAGCAATTAAGTCCTGGTCTGGGGAATTGGATGGGCCTCAAACCTTGCCCTCAGGCTACAAATCTACTTGGCATGACTCTGAGACTGGATCACTTTGTATGTGTGAAGTGGTGGGTGGTGAGCAGTCAAGGCTGGTTTTCCGTGTCACTCGGAAATCATTCTTTCCTGTGGCAAAGCTTGATGGTGTGGCTGTAGTTTGTGCAGATTCAGCTAAACATGCATGTGATAATGGATTTGACCTTGCGGACCATAGTACTGAAAAGGACCATACAAGAAGTGGAAGGAGTGAATTATCTTCTTTTGTGACCCAGAAGTCAATTGATGAGGTCCAGCACCTGCAAAGTAATATACAGACAAGAAGTGACCCAATCCAGAGGGCTGAAGCTTTGCAGGGCATGACAGCTCCAGAGGTCATCCCAGTGGGGTTCAAACCATGGCCATTGGATGAGATTGGTGAATTTGTTGTTGAGGCTGCATCCCCATCAGATGCATGGAAACTGTTTGTTCAAGAGTTCATGACTCGAATCAGGAGGTCTCACACAGCAACAAAGTCTTTGTGCTCACATGTTGCATCCAAAATTGGTCAGAAACAAGATGCAGAAGTATCAGGAAATGCTTCCTTAGTGTTTGATCATGAATTGGGCAATAAATGGTGCCAGATTCCTGGAGGAGCTGATGTGGAGATGGCAGAACGTTCAGATGAAAACAAGATTCATGGAGAAACTGGAATGGCGGTCCATGAAGGCATGGGCAAGAACTTTTTGGAGGAGATGTGGTTCAAACGGTTAGAAGCCAGATTAGCGAAAAATCAGTTTGAGATCAATCAACCAGTAGTGCAAGAGGTTACTCAGGTTCTTCAAGGGGTGGGAAATGACAACATTGACAAGTGTTTCACTGAAGAATTAGATAATCCCATGTCTCTCAAGGAGAAGACTGCAAGGGAGGAAGTTGAAGCAGCAGGTACTTGGCTGACTGCTGCTTTTTGGGGTTTCACAGATTCAGTCAAAGAGAGGAATAGGTTGAGCAGATGGATCATTTTGTCCACACTTTGTCCAAGTGGTTTTTGAAACTAGCACCACTTGGCACAAGAGTAGTGCAGTATTGCATTATCTGAGTAGCTGTGACTAGATCTCAAGATCAATTGGTTTTGTACCAATTTCATTTCACCTGCCATTGCTGTGTTTTCTTGTGTTTCATGCTTGCTAGCAGAGAGATGCCAAGTTGGTGTTTGCCTGATATCTGCTGTGGGTGACAGGTGGGGATAATACCAGACAAGTCAACCAAACTTTGGAAGGTATCAGTGGGGAGATATTGCAAGAGAATGTTCAGAGTGAATTGACCAATTCGGCAAACCAAGAAGTTTCTTTAAGAAGTTATGAGCGGTCCCCACCACCTACTGGCCAGCCCCTTGGGAAGAAACTTCCCACAGAGCTTGTCGGAGATTTGCTTGAAGTAAGCTCTTTTGCATTGTATGCTTTTAGCCACTGCTCCTATCTGAGTCCCTTTCGATGTCAAATAAGTTCCAAATTAATCAGCACCTAATCTTGTCTGGAGAACTCTCAAGTTGAGCATTCATGTCTGTTTTTGAGACACCCAGTTTGCTGTGCTGCTTCCCAGTGGCCACTTTCAACTAACTTCTTTCATCCATGCTGGATACAATAGCAAGGATTGGCTTCTTTATGTGTGGGTGAGGATGGTTTTCCTTGTAAGCTGGTGTGTAAGGATGCTTTAGCTGAGTTTCAGCTCAGTTGTTAGACCCCCACAGTGCAGTCTGTGCTTGGTCAAAACATTGGTGTTGAGCATGCATGTTCTGAAGCCATGTACCTGATAAATCTTTTTGGCCATTGCTACAGGCTTGGGAATTTCTGCACCGTTTCTCTGAACTTATTGGTCAAGAGTCACTTCCTACCTTTGAAGATTTGGAAGCAGGGCTTAGTGATATGGGGCTGGTGGTTCCAAGCCAGGCATTAGCAAAGACTGATGATGGAAATTGCAAATTTGTGCCAAAATTAGAGGACGACAGGGCACAAAACAAAGAGGGGTTGTCAGAGACTGGGGATGAAGGTCAAGCTGGTATACCCAAATTAGGGGAACACTCAAGCCAAAGTGGAGTGGAAGAGCAGGCAGATATGCAGCTCATCTTACCTGGGAAATTTGACACATTGAGGCCTTGTGAGGGTGGAGAAACTGGTGAGCCTGTTAAAACTGGTTTGAGGGAGCAGGATGTGGAGGGAAAGAGGGGAGATGAATCTGATGTGATGACTGCAGATGGGAGTGTGCAAGCAACAGCTGAAAAGTGCACAGCTGAAGCAAATGTTGGTGAAACTGCACAAGTGCATGGGAAGGAACTGGGCAGAGGTGATGGAGCTATGATGCCCTTGGATAGTGAATTGGACCACAATGTTGTCACTGTGGCTCATGCACATATACCTTTGCTGAAGTTTCTGCTTGCAGATATGCAATACAGGGTTTTGGGTGATCCAACTGGTGGCAGGTGTGAAGAGCCAAAGAAAAGGGGCAGACCTCTCCTCAATGAACCAGTGCCCGTGATACCAGAGTTTGGGGGTGATCTCCCTGTGAATGAGGTGACATGGCCTGAACTTGCTCATCGGTACCTGGTCACTCTTATTGAGGTTAAAAAAAGTGGCGATCCCAGTGGATTGAGACCAGAGGAGCGCAGAAGGCTCATTAGATGTCTTCAAGGAGATGGTGGTGTGCTGTTTGGGGCAGCTGCTACAGTCGTTGCTGTAGAAAGTGATGCTCAGGTATGAAATGCATCCAATGGAGTGTGGTGGTTTGGTTGTCTTGTGATAAATTGTCTCAGGACATAAGTCTTGTGTTTTTGGTACTTTTATCTATCAAAGTGGCTTCTTGACTGTTATCCCGCGAAGTTGAGCTGAAGAGCTGGTGGGCAAACTGGGTGGCCATCTTGTTGGAGCAATTGCAGCTTTAGAAAGCTTTCCAGTTTCTCTGGTTTCTTTTGCTTGCTCTGGCAGTCAGGAGCTAGAAGCTTAGATTGAGTTCAAGCTGTCAAACAGCTCTAGGAAGTCTAGAATTCTTTTTCTGCTGATTTTTTTGGACATGGACTACCAATCGTTGCATTGTTTGAGTTTACCTGTATGTTTCAGGTACTGGCAGAGGCAGAAATGGAACTCTCCTTGCGGTTGCCAAATGCAGAGAAGAAAGACAAGCAGGAAGCTCTGGCAGATGATGAAAAGAACAGACATTATCCATCTGATGAAATCCCTCCCTGGGTGAAGGCTTTAGAACCTGTGCGCACAATGCCAACAAATGTTGGTGCCAGGATCAGGGCCAAGGTGCGGGAGGCCTTGGACTTGCACCCTGTTAAATGGGCAGCTGACATTTTGGAATGGTCGATAAGTAGGGACATCTTCAAGGGCAATGCATCAGGCCCAACCAAGGTACATTTAGCTGGATTTAGCCTAGATGTTTGGACTGTTCTTAGGCATTCTAAGCTCTGAAATTTGTGGTGTGCCTTATATGTTGGATGCAGTATGTTAACTATCATTGGATAAGGGAATGGTGTAGAAAAAATCTAGTGCAGATATTGCTTTGGATACCAGCTGCCTGTTGAATCATGAAGCTGCTTTCACAGTTGCAAAGTCTAGACCTTGTTATTCTGCTCATAGATGGAATTTTGATTTGCCTTACAGAGAGCTGTAGTGCAAGTTCTGGCAAAATTTTATGGTGGTTCTCCAGCAAAAGCTCAAAGGCGCAAGACAAGGAAACCAGTGGCTTCCCCTGACTACCTCATGCAGTGCTGCCGAATTGTCCTGCGACATGTGGCAGATGCTGACAAAGGCGAAGCTTTTTCTATTTTGATTGGTGGTCCAGAGGGCCATGGGACTGGTAAGGTGCGTGGTATGGTAGCTCGGCCCCTTGATTTTCGGACCATCGATGCTCGCCTTGCTGCTGGTGCTTATGGAGGGTTACCAGAGGCATTTGCAGCAGATGTACGACAGGTGTGGCTCCTATCTAATGGCAACCTCTGTTCAGTAATGGGTTTGTTATGTTTCTTCTTTCCATTTCTACAGGAAATTGTTACCAACAAACTTGAGCACATTATTGAATTGGAGGGTCCCTCACATATCCTCAATTGCAGATATGGAGGAATGTGGAAGAAGTTCATGGGAGTGGCAGTGATATGGTGGAGCTTGCCAACTCCCTGTCTCAGCTCTTTGAGAGTCTTTACCAGAAGCAGGTATGACTGTCTGATCGTTGTGAATAGAGTTGCAGCCCCATGCATATGCCTCTTGAGTGCTAGCCAACGTTATGTCCAAGTCTTCCTGTTGCTTCCAGAAATGTGACAGAAACACTGGATGCAGATTTTGCATATGGTTTGCCTGAAATTTTGGGCAGATCATTATATGCTTATTTACACCCAGCATCAGGAGTTGATGAAGTTGGTAGCCATGGCAGCTTATCACTGCTGTCTGAGATGAAGGTGATGGTCTGACAACTTTGTGAGCTACTCTCATAAGGTTACAACTGCACTCATTGTAGTGTTACCTTCAGAATGTTTTTGTGGAGATTTCTCCCCAATCTCATAAATAGATATAGATTTGGAGCCCTCTATGTATCTGGTCACTGTATCCATATAAAGAGTGCTGTACAAAAAATCCTTACTCAGAACATGGAGAAGCAGGACCATTGCTGAGATATTCAGATTTTTTTCCTGCAGAGATATTGTGTAGTTAGCATCCCAACTATTGTCTCTATATGAACTTTTACTCTGCGTGGTTCCTTCTAAAAGCCCTATCTCCTTGTCTACATGATATCTGCAAACTATCAATTTCACATATGTTTGAAAACTCCAACTGAGCTGTTTTGCAGGTCTTAAGCCTGATTGAAGGTGATGTCGACACAAAAGATAAGTCTTGCAATAGTTATGGAGATGCTGATCACATGGACAGGAAGTTCCTGGAGAAGGATGCTGGTAATGGAGTGGAGATACCAGAGAAGCCAGGAAAACTTCTGAAGGCTCCCTGGGAAGATGATGATACGTGCCGGGTTTGTGGCGTGGATGAAGATTATGAGAGAATTATGTTATGTGATGGTTGTGAAGCTGAATACCATACCTATTGCTTGGATCCACCCCTTCAAAAAGTACCTGAAGGAAATTGGTTTTGCCCATCATGTGTTTCTGTGAAGAGGGGTTTTCCAGAGGCAACTGCTGTAGTTCGAGGGGAAGAAACTGGGGTGAAGAATGCTGTCAATGGATTAGAAGGTGAAGATGGACATGTACCTGCCTATGGTTTCCTGGATGATACATTGGAAAGTGAAGGGGAACTGCCTCGAGTTCAGACCCCTTTTGTGGAGAGTCCAGCACACACATTGTTGGAGAGGATTGGTGCAACAGACTACTGCCATTGGAGTCTAGCAGATGTAAGTCTGAATGCACCCTTTGTGGATCTTGAAAGGCTTCATAGTGAATGGAATGTCAAATAGGTTCTTTGTGCAGTTTTTATATTCCTGAATGTGCCTTCGTGAAATGTGCTATCTGTAGTATGAAGAGAAGTCCAGAGTTTGCTGAATCAAGGTGTATGACCCAGAGTTATCATGCCTGTGAACCTTATGATTGCTCTGGAGTTGACTGATCGCTAGTAGTTCAGTGATATATTGTTGTTGAGGTACAACGAGAAATGGGATCTCTGGCTGAATACAATGGGGAGGCCTGGGTGTCTTTGGAATCAGGGTTTCCTAACTTGAATTGTCTTTGTTTGCTGGGTTAATTCCAACTATCAGAGGGTTCAGTTCCTGAAGATTCTTTGTGACAATGCACTTGAGACACCCCAAATTCGTGCACACCTGGAAAAAAGTTTGGACACAGCTTCTGAGCTCCGAACCCAGCTTCGTGTGTTAAGTGTTAAGCGTGATCAAGCATTGGAGGCTGAGCAATGTCAAAATGTGCACCATTCAGGATTACCCAATGAGCAAATTCGGATAACAAGTACAACACCAGGACAAAGTGCACAAGCAATGGTTGTGGAACCTCTACATGATGTGAACACAGATTCTTGGGCAGCCAGGCTACGAAGTAGGTCATCCTGTTCTGCAGTGGCTGCCAGTCGCAACTCTGCTTTGCCAAAGAATCTTAAACTTGAAGCTAATGTGAAGGAGGGGGTAGAGGACAGTGGGGGAAATCTGACTGGGAAAGTGTTAGATGTATATGCAGCTGGGATGAATCATGGGGCTGATAAGGTCTGTTTGTCTATGGAGACACTGGTAATTGACAAACCAGGTGATGAGAAAAAGCCAGAAATGTTTCCATCAACCATAACTGAAACGAGTGTTCCTTTTACTCTCCAAATAGCATCTGACAGAACAAAGAGGAAGCATGAAGAAGAAATTCACAACATGAGTAATTTAGCACCTGTAGCAGTGTACTTGCAAGCGGGGGACATCTTAGAGGGAGGATCTGATAGGAGCAACAAACGGTTGAAGTCTGGTCCTGTTGCAGATGGATTGGAGCTGACAAGGGCCATTGAGGATACATATGCTGATGTTCACATGGGTATGAAGAGAGGAGAGATGATTCAATCTGATCAGCTCAAGGCATCCAGTAAGGTTACAGTACAACCACATCCTGAGACGGTTAAGGAGAAGTTTGTTTGTGAAGCTGTTCCTCCTGATGAAACTAAAGCCAATAATGGCCTACCTAAAGGTCTTACCTCTCAAAGAGGCAGGACTCTTACAGATATGGAGAGTGAGGGCATGTCATGTGCTCTGGGCTCTCATATCTCTGATCTGCCCCATGTTTGTTGTAGAGAAGGTGGTAAAGCTGACGTCTTGATGTCCTGTTCTCAGCTTGAAGACTTTAACATCACTGAAGAGTTGTGGGTGAAGCAATTTAAGGCTGGAAATAACCTAACATCTGAGGCTACTGAGTCCGCAAGGAAGGATTTGTGTCATAAGGATGCAGAACTTGCAATCTCCCCTGATACCCTCACTAATAGAGCTAACTTGGCCAAGGAAAATGTTGGAAGGGGCTGCCTGCTACCACAATGTCCAAAACAGAAGCTTGGAATGGCAACACAGTTACATGATGGCAATGAAGAAAATTCTGAGGAGGCTGAAAGGACAGGGATCTTCAGTCAGATTGGTTCTGTTGAAGACAAGAACTCAGAATGGTTGTTAAAGCAGAAGGTAGCTGATGTGACATTAGAGAGCATCAGGTTTAGCAAAATGCAGAATGGTGTGGATGGTAAGCAACTTACAAGTTCTCATGGAACATCAGCCTTGGGTGCAGTTATTGATGGTCCATCAGATGCAGTTACGATGGAAATGGCACCACGATTGTTGGATGACAGAGAAGATCTTTGCCATGAGGTAGGACCAGACTCTGGTGATCTGAAAGTGGGGAGACCAGATCATATTGGAGAAGACCCCAAACCTACAAATTTGAGCAAACTGCAACCTTCACTGTTGTTGGAAATTAATGCTGACTCTGCAGAAAAATTGCAGGATTCACTGCATAAGTTGGATGCAGAAATTGGACAGCTAGAGACCAAGCTATGGAATATGAATGTGCGCCGTGACCATTTGGGTACAGATGACTTGGGACGGGAATATTGGGCTTTTTGTGGGTCTGACAATCAACCCTTTTTGGTTGTTGCTGAGGAAGGTTTTGTTATTGAAGCAACTGGAGTTTCTACTTCTGGTCGAATGGATGGTGGTACTGTTGAAAGCAGGAAAATGAAATTTAAAGTAGGTTGTCTAGAGGATGGTAAGTTTGCATGTCCAACCAATTTTTTTCTGCATTTGAAATGGAATAGAACTGGGAGAAAGTGGGTTTGTGAGCTCTCTCCAGTGGGTTCTATATGCTGAGATGTTGTGCTTAATGTCTTCACTTCTGTGTTTCCTTGTGGTATCATATATGGGTATGCAGTACCCATCATGGGGTTGATGGTTGTAAATGGTTGGAACTCAGAGTTCATGAGCTGTTCAGTATGCATGTATTGCATGAGAAGGTACTTGGCCTCTTAAGTTGACTCAATTGCAGGATAGTACTAAGTTGTGGGTTGTTGTGTCAATGTGCAGATGGAGAAGTAAAAGAGTCAAGTGGAGGAAGGAAGGAATCAAAGGGATACCAGTGGTGGGTTTACAAGGGTGAGGAAGCCCTTGATAATTTGGTCTCATGGCTGATCTCCGAAAGCAAGGGAGAAAGATCTCTTAAGGTTTCTATTCATGAATGGCGAAGGTCAGTGTTTGCAAAGCATCAGCATCCTGATGAAGAATTGAATGAAGTAAAATTGCCTTCAAGTTGCAGCATTTCAGGCAAGGAGGGAGATAAGTTGGTTCATCCTGTGATGATGACTACCAGGAAGCCTTCCAGAATTGGTGCAGACATTTTCCCAAGGGTGAAAGCAACTGTTATCCTTGAGGCAAGGTATGGGTCATCTGGTGAGTCCTCATCTTCGATCAAGCAACTGAATCGCTGTGAATGTCTGGAGCCTTTGTGGAGAACTAGGTCACACTGCCAGACTTGCCATGAAACATATGAATCCTCGGTGGAGCTTCTGAATCATCAAAAGACGTGCCCCATAGTACAGAGTCCTGGCACTGACTTTCAGGAGGTAGAGACCCAACCCCTCTCTAATAAGAGAAAATGGGGAAACTCATCTTCTGGAATGGTAATTAATTCAGCTTCATCTGAGAGAAAAACAGAATCAAGGCCTGGAAGTTCAAAATGCACTAGGTTGTCTGGGGATAATGAAATTCTTAAACGACCCCACAGTGCAGAGAGATTGTGCATGATTGAGGAAGCTTCAGTGTTTTCTTCTAGACCAGCTACCAGGAGTACAGGTCCTGCACGAGAAGACTATCAACCCCAAATGAATGGTAGCAAATGGATCACACATGAGGAGCCCATGGATCCTTTCTTCTCCAGCGGCTTTCATGGAGACTCACAGCTTCACAATGAGCAGGTACCAAACATTTGGCGAGGAAGGATAGAGTCAAAACAGAAGAAGCAAGGATCCCAAGGTGGTAAAAGGAAAGCTAACAAATTATCATCAACTCAGGTGGTTAGCAAAGAGGCCTTGGCTCCTGTTGATTATGCCTCCATGCAAATGTCTTTCTCCAGTTCCAATTCAACAAGAGATAGAGTACTTCAAATTGGGTGGCTTGCAGACCAGTGTCCTACATTTGCGCCTGCCCTTCATTTTGCACCTGTATTTGATCCTTCTCTCATGATCCAACCCTGCTATCCCTGCATGGAGGATGTTTTCTCCACTAGTAATGATCAGTTGTCCTTGCCACTAACCCAACCTCTCTCCCCTCCTAGTGGAGAGGTGGAACCCAAGGAATTTGAGATAGAAGAACCTGGTACTGTGTCATGGAATGATGCTCAAGGGTCTGGAGTCACCTGCACTGACCCAGTTCTTGCCAATGAGACTGGAGATGATTTTGGTCTTTTTCCACCTGAGGCAATCACTTTGTTGGACTATAAATGGGACTATCTTGTGAATGTACCTCCAACGACATGCCAGGTCAATGAGAGATTGGATGGTGATATTGAAGGCTATTATCCCAGCTCTTATGCAAATGTAGACAATGTTGTGCTTAGAGAGGATTCAGTGCCATCATCCACTGCTCCATTGGGAGAAGTGCAGTCAGAGGGTTTCAAGCAAGATACCAGTGAGCAGAGCTGTGGCCCAGAGACTGCAATGCCTGTTGGTGTTACAGGAAAGAAGCCTGCAAAGAAGTTTCCAGTTCTGGAAGCTGCAACATGTCCCCTGGTTGGTGAACAGAAAGTAATTCTTAGAGGGCTTCAACTAAGGTTGTTGGATATAGAGGCAGCCATGACAAAAGACATGCTGGAGCCTGCTCGATCATCTCCTGTAAGGCGACGTGCATGGAGGTTTCTTGTCAAATCTACGACCTGTATCTATCAGGTAACGCTCCAGTCTCAGTTTTGTGAATCCAGTTCAGTTGAATGTTATGTATGGATATTGTTGAAAATAAAATAGAGAGCTCTCCATGCCTGGCTCAACCAGTGTAGAGAGTAGTGCTGCAGCCCTGTCTTGTCCTCCACGAGCAGAATGGAATTGAATGAATGGTCCTGCTCCAGCAATTTGGATTCTACACTATGCAAGAGGTGCACATCGGATTAGGACGGTGGCCTCTAGGTATTGTTGGTATACCCTTGTGATGTGTACCAGTAGTATCAGTATCATGTTTCTGCAAGTAATTTTGAAACTAGCTGAAAAGATAACATAAGTGCATGATGCAGTTAGCCTTCAGCCATCACGTATCCAACACCAGAGGGCTGGGGGTCCATCAGTCAATCAGAAGGTGCCACGTAATACATGTTGATTGTTTTTGAGGGTGTAGGTGGCCCACTCAGCAATCATATTGCTGCAGGGCTACCTCGGGTACTCACTGGTGGAATGGGATGGCCAATTATAAACTGATATGAGATTAGAGCCTCAATAAGTTAACCTATTGATCCATCCTGTTTGGATGTGTCAGATGGTTTACAACACTAGCCTGTTTGTACATAAGGTTGCGGTAAAAAGGAAAATTAGTTTGCTTCTACATATCTGGAGTCCTACTGATCACTATACCTTTACACTGCTTTTTTGGCCTGCTGATGATTGCAGATGACAAAAGCTATAATTCTTTTGGAACAGATGGTGAAAGTAGAATTTCTCAAGAAAACCTGGTGCCAGTGGTCTTCTCTTTCTGCTGCTGCTCGATCTGTTACAGTGTCTTCACTGGCTCTGAAGCTATATGCACTTGATGCTTCAATAACATACAGAATAAAGGGAAAGTCTGATCAAGAGAAACAACATCCAACAACTTCAGGCAGGAAAGGGAAGAAGAAGCGACATTTGCATGTGAAGACAAAGTAGAACTGGCAATTGGTTGAGTAAGGTGATTGCAGATTTTATTGAGTTTGTAATGATCAGGTTCCATCATGTTTCTTCCACATCACTGGACTGCCTGACAATTAATTTTTGTCAAGTCTTCATATTTGATATTTTGTAGTAAGTGTACTTGTGATTGCAGAGGGTTCCAATTGTCAAAGATGTAAATATTTTGATAACACCAACTGGAAATGTGCAATCATTTTCACGATATTGCTGCAGCTTTACTTTGTGGTTGCATAGTGGGCTCTGTATGCATTCGTTTTCTATTACATATGTCTCATGTGTGCATCATGACTGAGTCTACCTGTTTGCTTCTGGAAATGTGACAGAAACTTGGAGACAGATTTTGTATAGTGGTTTGTCCCAAATGTTGGGCAGATTACTGTATACTTATTTGCACCCATTATTTTGTGGCTAGTCATGGCAGCTTGTCACTGCTATAAATGATGAAGGTTATGGTCTGAAACTTTGTGACTGACTTCCAAAGATTTTGACTGCACTTATTGTTGTGTTATCTTCAAAATGATATCATGCAGAATTCTCTGCAACTTCATAGATATGGGCCCTGTATGAGTTTGTATGCAGTCGCAGTTTCAACGCCATCACACTATACTTTGTGGCAGAAGCTTGCTGAAATTCTGTTGTCAATCAACTCTCTTGTTATCTAGATGGTAGCACCAGTCTAAACCAATCATCAGAATATCTATACATTCATCCATTGAAGCTCAGTGATTTCCAGATTGGTCTGGACTGGGTGCGACACTGTGGACCATTTGAGGAACCCTTAGCTCCCCGGCCACTATGCTGCCAATTTTTTTGAAGCTGATAGAAGGCTCCAGTGTATTTTTCTAGTGTTGGGTTTTGATCTCACCTTGAGCCTTTCAAATTAAAACTGATAAGCTGAATCCTGTTTCACTACTAACATTGAGGAAAAAGGAGTTTTAGGCTCTGTTTCATGCTGGTGTTTCTTTGTAGTGTTACATTTTGATCTCACTGTGAGCTCACCCCCGCCTTTATGGAAAAACTTTATTGACTCCTGGTGTGGAGTCCCATTCCTTGTGCTAAAAACTTTATTGTGACTAATGTTTTGCTTACCAAACAATTTTTTTTCCAAGGGACACACCGAGGTCATGAAGGTGCAAAATAATGACATTAGCCAAAGCATAGCTTGGACCACTTCAATTTAGAAAGTTATGGGATCTATTGTATCCACCTTATTAGTTGTAACTTCATTGTTAAATTCTTTATTAGCCACCACCAACAAGCAAGTATACAAATCAAAGTTGCTAACATCATTTATTTTCCATATCCCAATTGACCTACACAACTTGTTTTGCTGGTGCTGAAAAAGCCCATATAACCATGGGACTACAAATTTGTTATATGTGGTGATGCATCTATGCATCATTAAATGATAGGATAGTATCATAAGTGTGCATTGACTAATCCAACTCATTTGAAGTTGTGTGGCCCATATATCAACTGATCAAACTTGTTCAAGTTCCTGAAACAAACTCAACAAGGGAGTATTAATATACATATACACATATGAATTTGTAACTTGTTTTTATCATTAGGTGATATGTTGCCTTGTCAGTTATTTCTAGAGGTTTAGGGTTAACACAAATTTGGAATGATTGACTTTTACCTCCTTTTATCACTTGCCTAATTGCCAAACATTTATACTCTGTGTGGATTGTATATTATTGTGATGGTAAATTATATTTCTTTGGGGTTTGGAGTTTATACAGTTAAGATCAATGTTATAACATCCATCATGTATGTAATGTGCACCTGCAACATTAGAAGCCTATCAAAATTATGGGTAGCAAATCTCCACCATTGGATCCTGGTGCCCCATTTTGGATCCACTTCAGCAATTGTTTGTGTAGTGACATTTGCTACTTCCTTAATTGAACTGTTTTGCTTTGCATCCTGCTTTCCCAGCCACATGGAAGTATGTGAATTTCAAACATCTTGTAGCATTGGTAAATTGGTCACTTATTGCATAATCCTGGACTCCAAAGAAATCACAATCCCTTAGGGTGAAATGGCATTTACAAGCACAATTTAAATACTATTTACTTTAAAAATGGGATCAATAGATGTTTCAATTGAAGCTAATGAGAATAGGGGATTTTCATTATGTTTAGATCCTAGTCTCTCAGCTTCAATTTTGTGTGAGAAATTGATTCCAAAACCCACAGACATTGCTACATGCCACTCTTGCCAAGGGCTAAATTGCACCATGTGTGAAAGCACATCTTTTTCCACTTGATTACAAAATGATGATCATCCCCTCACCATCCCATGTTATGTAAAATACAAACCCAACACTTCAAATCAAAAAATGATTGGAAGTGATCTGGACTTGTTACCATGTGATTGATCACCTAGCAATAAAGACCAAAGAAAGAAACCTGAGATAACTTGAAGATTGAAACAACCACCTGCAAATATACAAATCCATTTGTGAAATCCACATTGACATAAATGTTATCTAGTATGAATGCATAATCTTAAGTACAATATAGTTTCTCATAAGCTACATTGAAGATCCTTGCAATACGGTCAACTATGGGCTATTTATCAAATTTGCAATAACTTATCTCTAATTAAGTGGTATTTAAAAGTTCATCCCCTAGTGTTAGCAAACTAACCATAAAATGTTTCTGATAAATTGTCTAAACCATTAACAAGGTATTATATATTGTATTGTTGTGACTCTACTTGTGAGTTTTGATATGACAATATGCACCAACTGACTGTTAATTACTTGTGAATTGGATCTTGTACTTATTGTTGCAAAGTATGTTGGAAATCTCACATCAACCAAGAGAAGAAACACTGGTATATGAACCTGTCAGAACATGGGTTCTTAATCCAGAAATTATGATACCTGGGTGTTGGAAGTAATGTCCTCCCTTGTCTCTTTATAGAGCAAAAGTTGGCAAAATGTGAACAATAACTGACCAACACAAATATTTTTAGTAGATAACATTGACATATTTAAGAATCAAAGTTTGAAAGTCAAAGCACATTCAACAGTGTCCCCAAACAGAGTGGTCCAAGATCATGTTCAAATCAACATTTGATGAAAATTAAATTAAAATCTTATCTAGAGTTGAAAACCTTGTGCACACCAAGTTCACACTTAAAAATGCTTTTCTCCCAATTAATTTAGCATTTAAAAAACTCCATTTTAAATTTATTTTTGATATGACACCTGAGTTATCAAATCCTCATCTGCTTTGACATCAAGAAACAAGCTGCACATTTTATTCACCTGCCAATTGAACTACTTGATCATCATTATTGTGGTGAAATGATAATTTTCAAATAAATGATTACTAAAAATAATGATTTGAATTTTAAACGGAGGAACTTCATCATAAATTTCACTTAGACTTCATAATTTGAACCAATATGTCCAGAATTTTATAGAATTCTATTCATGGTCTTAAAATCAAAATTGGTTAATGCATCGATGATGTGTGCAAGTTAGAAGAATCACAGACCAAGCTAGAACTAGAGAGAAAAGGTGACGTCTTTTCTGAACATACCCCGCCTACAAACATTGTCATCTACATAACACATGTTGGTCAACTCCATCTATAAATGTCACTTGACAATCTATTATTAAACTTGTTCAAATTGACAAAGGCATATAACATATGAAAATTTGCAAGTGCTAATATATTTAATTTAATTTAATTTATTGTTAATGAGTATTGAACAAAAGTAGTACAAAAAACATAGGGTAACAACAACTTGTGGAAAGGGCAATTCAACTATTAATCAAAGTCATGAATATCAGTGGGATCTTCAAATTGGAGCAACCTCTAAAATTAGGTCATCTTCCATGATCCCAAGTTGCATATGCATCACTAGATATTGCACCAGGCGTGTCTTGATTACCACTGTATCAAAACTGTCTTCTATACTTGACAAATTGTTAAGTGTCCCAATCACTTCCACCTTCACAAATATGTGGTAAGAGATATTAATTGACATTGCTTTAGTTCTTTTAGTATAATTTCTTATATGCAATTGAAGCCATGGATGTGAATTATTGTGAAAATATGACATCAATATTTTTGAAGTAAAATTGCCATGCATTGAGACAAAATATGTCCATGCCCTCTGATCAAGTTACAATGTAAAAATTCCACCTTTTATCCAACTAAAAAATGCACATGGGAATGAAATGAGTACACAAATGGCTTAGCAAAAACATTGAGTAAAAAGGATGTAAGCACATTCAAAATGTGAAAACAACAACAAATTGACCTGGAGAGGGATTGTTGTGTGAGATGTCAACAACAGGTCAACCAAGGCAGGCAAGGCACTGCATTGTGAAAACATTTAATGTTTTATGCTCAATTCTTCAAACCTCCGAATACCAGAAAAAATCTTGACATCCTTTTGATAGATTTACAATTATTGTAAAAGAAAATGTCCTAAATAGTATCACCAATTCAATAATCCTAATAAATTTGAAGTGTTCCAAGTTTAGAGACTTGTTACACAACATGACAAGGCATCACCATAAATCTCACACATTATTCTGCAGACCACATATGTCAAGCTGCACCATTTCCTAATATCATCCTTATGCAAATTTTGTGCTGGTTCAATAGCTATGAGACAAAAAATGAAGATGGTAGTTGAAGGTTCCTGATTTGAGAATGTCTTCTGTAATGATTTAAGACACTTATTTAATACTTACAATAACATTTGAGGCTTTGCATCATTTAGTTGGCTCATATTCCGAATGACCTAATCCAAGGAAATTGAACCATGAGTGTAGCCTCTTTTCAACTAAAATAAAAAAACACACATTGAACAATTATGTTTTATGATGCCACAATGAAAAATTTTAAAACAAAATTTTAAAACAATCAATTATTTATAACTGATTTATTTAGTCAGGGTTTTAATTGTCCACCTTAAAAATAAGCAAATTTTCAACATGGATAGCCTTTGAAATGAGTTGTTCCAACGCTTTAGGCTGACACACAACCTGCCAAACCACATTCATATTAATTTCCAATATGAGTACTATGCTCAACAACCTATTGACCAATCAATCACTGGTCCAGATAATATAGAATTAAAAAAAAAAAAAGTGCAATAAAATTCCAATATTTTCTATTACAAATTTTAAATAAATCTAAAAAATAACATGACATGTTGTTCTAACATAAATTGTTTTTCATTACATTTTTAGCAATTTAGAAAGTGGAATTTGCATGTTCACACCAAATCGTGAAAATCACTTTTCAACTCATAATTTGGAGTGTAAACTAGTTTAAACTCCATTCATGTCCACAAAATTTGTGAATATGGGGAATTGCACCCTGAGGGGGTCCAAGAACAACCTGAGAGTTGACATGAACACAAGTGAGGTTGATTGCTAGAGCCATCAACTCATTGATCAAACACTTTTTTGGATCCTTCAAGATTTTTTACACAAAACCGCCCTTTATTATTTAATTTTATTAATTTCATTCTCTTGTTGCATCTTAAATATTCAATAGATCCCACCTTAAGGATGAATGACAACACTGTTGGCTCCATTTATGTTGATGTATAAATTCAATTACATGTGATATTGTTAAGTATGCATAGTCAATTATGTAGATCTTTCAATTGTGGGCTAATGTAAAATTTTCCACCTATTTTTTGTTTGGAAACCAATAATTACTCTGTGTTGTTATGGGTGAATTAGTGAAATAAGAATATTCGGAAATCTTAATGTTTGATTTTGATTTTTACCTGTAGGATCATGGCCACAACCTCACTTTCAACAAATTGTGAATGGGTAGTAGTATCCATTGATAGATTATAAAGAAGTCCATATACCTGAAGCAGGAAAGATGGAATCAACATGGATGCTTACAACATGGCTTCAATAACATTACATAACTAGGTGAAAAGTATGTCAAATGTGGGAGTCATTATACATAACACAATCTTCATTCAATAAACAAATAATGAGGAATTTGCTCCCAACTTTTAAATCCTTAATACAAAATTTGGAAGTTGCACAATAATTGAATATGAAATTCTAAATAAATCCATTCCTTGATCCAAAGACAATTACAACCTATAACCACCTGCTCAACATAGAGGTCTTCTTAACAAATGAAAATGGAACATGTCAATAAATCAGTTCACAAGTCAACATACCAAATGTTCAAATTTGTGTTCCTTGACAAAAACAATTAAAATTGGTATCATTTTACATCTAACCTGCACCACCCAAATCATTGATATTTGATTTGCATAATTTCATGGATGACAATATGAAATAACAAATTTCATTAATGATTTACCTATAAATTTGTTTATAATCTCAACCATAAATATTCTACTTCAATAATGGTGCTAGATGAAGCATTGAAAGATTAATGTACCATATCCATCCGGAGGCTATAGTCAAATGATAGATTCCAAAGCAATCTCAACATAGCAAGCAACATGGACTGCATGTGTGCCAACATCAATCCATATACGATTGGAAAAACAGATAAAAGTGTATGACATTAAAGAAACTAGCAACACTTGCAACAAATTTTGGGTACTTTTTACTGACTAGAACCTTACAAACAATCATCATACCACCACAATGGTTCATATATTCACTCCAAAATTGCCAATCTACATGTATAATGGAGTGAAATATATATTTTGCAACTAGAATTTACATTTAGGAACATCTCATAGATGTTTAAAGATCAAACACTATTATGAAAATTTTTGCACCCCAATTTAAAGGTTGTTGCTGTGTGGGACTAAATAGTACATGATTTCTTTGTAGACTAATGAACTTGCACAAAACTTGAAATTTTCAACCAACACTAGTTAATGGTATAATCTTTTGAGGATTTACACTTATTTGGTTTGGTTATGAGAGGATTGTTGTGCATCGCAGTTTTCAATTAAAAAAAAGAGGAAACAATTTGTTGAATGATATAATTGGAATTCAGAATATGTGTTGGCTAAAATTTACAAAAAATGACCTCATGTTTGCAAGGGAAAAGATGGGAAAGTTGATCCACAATTTTGTTTTGTTTCATTGCATCCTTACTTTCTTTAAATATACTCAGCTTTTTCAAAAATAAAAGTGTTCTGCGGCCATCAAACACAATTTCCATATTAGTTTGGCTTCTTGAACAACAATATAACGTTATTTACATTTTACCATTTAAAGTAAAAATCAGGTTCAAAGTGAATTTGTTGATCAATCTTATTATGTTCTCCATTACAATGAGGCTTACAATGAGGCTATTTATATTGCCAAACATCGAAAAGTATTTGTGGGATTATCCTCTGGCAACGATGGGGAAGGAAACATAGGTTACATGTTTACAAGAGCAATTGTCTTCTGATTCAATATTTTGCACAAATGTTCCTATGAAGTCAAGCCCAATGAGAAAAAACCATTAAATCTTTTTTTATGAAGCATTAAAAAAGTAATTACATTTGTCATATCCCCCATTACTTACATAACTATAAAGGTAAACAATTTTTACTTGTTGCTAAATCAAATAGTTACTGAACAATGTTCCAAAACCAATTAGGATATACCAGGATAATCCTGTTATAAAATATGCTACCTCTTGAAAGTAAAAATGTATTAGTGTCAAAGTTTAAATGCATAAAAATCCCAACGAGGATCCACAAAATGCACAGAAATAATAATTAAAAATTAAAAAAGGATATTCTTAATTAAATACCCTCTTCACTTTGTGTGAGCGGGGAAAGGGAGGTGTGTGTATGCACAAGAGAAATAGGGTGAAATAAATACCACAAGATTACATTTTTGCATTTTCTGTTCAATAGTCACATCTTCAGCTATGTTAACAAGTAAACCCATGGCCATGTACAATAACCTTTCCTACACATGCAACCTTGATTATGTCAGTATATTACTGATCATATGTGTTCATAGTTTTTGTCTTTATTGATTTTCATTTATAGACAACAGATCTAACTGGAACCAAATTCAGATTCTGGTTTTGAAAATCAGTCTAGGTTCAGATTCAATACTTGTTAATCCAAACTGGAATTGGCAGTTCTAACCCAGCAAAGCAAGTGCCCACACAACACTGGTAATAACCATATATGTTAGAATAATAGTGACTTCTTTGACTAGGTTTGTATTTACTTGCTTGCATCTTGGAATAAGGTTGGTAACATTTGTGACACCTAATTCCTCATATCCAATGGGTGGTGTTACCATGGCATCTTCATACTACAATTTGCAAACATTTCATAACCTTGTTAACCACCAGAAAATAAATCTTGTAGTTTAAAAGCAATCTTCCCCGAAACAATTTTTAAAAAATGACTGCTAGTTAAACAAAAATGTGAAAAATGTTTTATATGCATGCCCCAATATGGGAAATGGTGATAAATACCATGTAAACGTATTAGATCTATGTGGTTCCATTCTCTCAACTTTCTAGTATTATAAAAGATAGATCATTCAATTCAAAATCCAAATTAATACCACTTTTTTAGTACCTTAACAAGTTTTGTTCTTATGCACTGAATTTCCAAAATAAACATATGTAGGGTTGTCTTTCCAATCTTTTGCTCTAAAAGACACTACAACCCAAGAACCACAATTTCAAATCCTCTTGCGATATTTTATTTGTGCATGCTAAAATAATTATTTAATACTAAATAATTCCATCTGTTAGTGTAAAACCACGATAGTGTTTCATTTTGGTTGCATTCATGATCATAATGGTTCACATTTTGTTTGGTTCAATCAAGTCCCATGATTGTAAGTAAAGTGGCCAATAGGGATGGAAAACCTTGTGGAATCTTGGGAAAAGGGAAAACATGAAAAATATGGAAATTATATTGAATCGTAAATTGAAACTTTTTCGACCTTCTTCTCTAAATATTCTTGCTAATGCTTCCTTCACATTCCCACACAAAATAATTAACAGAATTTGAGTTTGCAATAACTTCAAAGTACTTCAATATTATGGTAAATTACATCAATGGTTCAACACAAATTAAGTGTTACTAGACAATCATGTCAATCTATAATAATTGTTCAATTTGTAAAAATCAAATCCAGAATACTTGTGACACAATCCTTTTGCAACGGTTTGAAAATTTGTACAAGGGCATTGCCATGTGTCAATAGCATTTCCAACCATTCGGTATGACGTGAAACGTTATGAAACACGCTTGTTGCACTTATCTATCACATCAAATATGCCTCCCACGACGTTCAACAATTGTACAAGTTATGATCTTTTGGAAACCAAATAGATTTGATCACACAAAATCTCAAGGTCAAAATATCAAAATATGGTCTTCTTTTACCAAAAGCTTACAAAATTATTCATCATGTTAATTGTTTCAAAGTTCATAGAACTTAAAGCAAATATGTGACAAATTGTGATAACTTGTCAAATTGAATCATTGAAAGTAGATCATGGCCCTTTTAGAGCTTGTGCAAAATATTATTTTAATTGCAATTTGGCACATACTTATCAAATTTTGTGATTCCATTACTAAGAGATGGAATGTAATCTATTTGAAGGATTTTTAGGCATTAGTAGACATTATTTGTCATATCGTTCTCCACAAATTAATAACAACACTCTAATTTTTAAACTTGCTTTGAATGAGCTTTTACAATTAAGAAAATCCTTAAATAGTTCAATAACAATCATGAAGATTTGACAAGCATTAAAGTGAGATCACCTTGGCATCCAAGCCTTCATATAAGTTTTCAACATGCGTTTCAAAGTTCTCCAAAACTTTGGCATGGTTGAATCCCATTAGAGTTAAAGCCATCATTAGTCATTACCCCCGATTTTGTGTTGATTCAAAATTTAGGGTTTGATACTCCTAAAAACAACTTTAGTCATTGGGAACACATCTTGTTTCAAACATTTAGAATTAGTTTTCGCATCATGTGCTTACTTACCAATTAATTTTGGGAGATTGTTAAGTTGATTACATTTTTACTTGGGTGTTGAAAATAGTGTAAAACCCAATATAATCTATTGTTAATAATGAAAATATTTTTACAACCCTCCACAAGTCAATCAATATTCTCCATTTTGGGAACTATTGCTAGTCTAATCATTAAAAATGTAATAATGTAAGCCAGTGCAATCATCCAAACATTCATTAAAATAACAAGATCTTGGATTGTTGCATAGCACATTAAGGTGAATGCGTGTGGTGCAAAAAACACAATCAATAACTTTGTTGTTCAAAGGACAATAATGCTATTGTTTGGAAGGTGACTTTAATTCCTAAATGCCCCTATGTAGTGAAGACTATGTCCTCAAAAAAACGAGTTGCCCTTCCATAGAAAGCAATGCTTGACATCATAATTTCAAAACTCAACTCATGTTCAATGGGGATTGAAAACAATACTATTTTTTTTACTTATAACAAATTTTCACTTTAAACAAAACAAAATGTTTTATTGCAAAATAGTATGACCAACAAAGTAAGCCCCAAAAAAAGACCAAGTAAGATTAATGATTAGAGTGGCAACGAAACCCATAACGCCCTTAAATGTCCAAGAAATATCAGTAATAAAACCTATCCTATATATATGTTGGGACTTGGGATCACAATTTGTGTTTTCTCTTGCATCCAATTTTCTTCATATGTATGTGTGAGGGTTTGGGGCTTTTTGGGGGTTGGGGGCTGAAGTGCACCTTGCCAAGTACATTTGTGGTAGTCAAATATGGTGCACCAAATGGCATCTAGGTAACCTCATGATCATATTAGTAGTGGTAAATTGAACCTGCAAGCATCCACAAGGCAATTGTCATTCCCAATGACTTGTGCTATTGGTTTCATGTTTGCAATTTCTTAGCAATTGATGAAATTTGTGACATCGAAATTTATTGATATGTTTTCTTTTATTGTCAATTAGCACTTAGGGTTTGCAAATGCAACTAGTTACCAAATATTAATCAAGTCACACATTTTTCAAAATGTAAATAAGAAAGCTGAAAAGATAATTTGCAATTGAAAATCAAATTGGGATAGTCATATGAAAGCAAATATGTCATTTAGCTTATCAACCAATGAAACCCTTGGAGAAATTGACCTATACACACACACACACACACACACACACACACACAACATTACAAATTATACATGGGACAATATGAAATAAAAGGATTGCATGATTCAAGTCTAGTGCAATAGAAGAGATTCAAGTCTAGTGCCTCTTGAATTTTGTTAAAGCGTTTGATGAATGGTATATTACAAACATTTGAAGGTGTGTTCTTGACTAGTCCATTCAAAGTTGTGATCAGATGTTTTTGTGGAAATAAAATATTCTATAATGATCTATGTATGCAAAATGCAAAAAACATGGTCAATGGTTAGAAAAATTTCAGTCATACGACACTTTTGGAAGAATATGATATATTGATGTTGCTATCATTCCCTTAAAATCTTTGCCCAAAAATAAATTTAAAGTTTTTTGTGTCTTAAACTTTCATGTGTAAACTACTCAATGACTTCCTTGCAAGACATGAAATAGGTCAATATCAAATAGGTCCTCTTGGGTGTTGTACGTGGATCGATTGTAATCAATGAGGCAAAGAATGTTGGGAAAAAAAGAATTGAAAAAAAGAATTAATTTGAGGAAGGAAAACATTGGAAATACTTGAAAAAGATGGTTATGCTATGCTTTTAAGCTTCCATTAAAAACTATGACTCTAATAGAGTTTTTTTACATGGTTCTTGAAAAAGGCATACTTAGGTCCAAGGTTGATAATTGAAATCACTCAACTATCTTGGTGCATTTGAACTTATGTTTGAAATGCATTATAATGATTTCATGTCATGCCATATTTAAAACAAGTTAATATTCACACACCTCAAGACTAAAAAGAATTACAATAGTTGAATCCTTTGATTTAAAAAAAGGCATGTTTTGCAATGCAAATCTAGTTCATGACCTAATGAAGCATTCTTTCATGAGTCAAACAATACACAATGAAAGGCAATGGTGAAGACATGAAAAATCAAAGGGGGAAAGGCATGCCAATTTGCAAAGTTACAAGGAATAAGCTCTTCATGTAAGGATAGATGAGAGTTTTATTATTAAAATCAACAAGTTCAAATGTATTAGGTGTATGATAAATGCTAATCACAATGCCAATGTTACATATGTTCATGGTTTAAAATTGCATGAGCTTAACCACTTAGTGACTTTTACTTCCTTAAGTATTCATTTCCTTAAGTAGCCTTTAAGATAATTCATCTTTTGTTCATTCTCAAAGATGCTTAAATTAGCACATAAAACCTAGTACAATAATATACTTATTATGTTTTTTTTTTCTTGATATTGTAAATATATCAAAAAACATATCAAGGAAAAGGAAAAAACAACATAATTATTATCTAAAGTTTTATATGTCAACTATTATTAATTACAATTCAAACCATTATACAAGTTAACTCAAGTATATGATGTTTTGTCATTTGAAAATTGCGAACTTTTGAAGTGTTTGGGGTGTGAATACATTCAAAAGAACGAAAAACCATGTTGTGGAAACTATAAACTTTCTTACATACATTTTTATTTTGACATTTTAAGATTATTTAATCATTCCAAGTTGTGCTAAATGACTAATTTGAATGTTGAAGTATTCAAATTACAAAGTTATTAAATTAAATTTTGAGTTTTGGTTTTAATAAAAGGCTTTTGAACTTGAATAATAGTTAATTTTGTAAAGGACTAAAGTAAGGACTTTTTCAATTAAAAAATTGATAGTAACTTATTATGCATACTCCAAACATACTAACAATTAAAAATTTATGGAATTTAAAATATTTTAAAATTTAAAATATGTTTTAAAATCTTAAATTTTCAAAAGTCCTTTACCACATGTGAATGAGGTGTATTGTATATGACATATAAAACAAAGTTGTAATTTATGATACAAGACAAAAAAAATAAAAAACTTAACATATTTTTGTATGATTCAAATTATGAAATTTTTTATAAAAAAAATTGAGAAAAACTTAGACACTTTGAAAAATTCATATTTATTCAAAAATAATTAACACAAAAAGTGATATATTGAGACAACTATGTGTATTTTTAATAACAACTTGCAAAAGATTTAATTCATATATATGAAAAATATGAAAAGGACTAAATAAATATTCACAATCCTTTTATAAAACAATTTGATTGATTCCTTTGAATGTATATGCATGCACCCTTTTGTAAGTACAATAGTTACAATAAATTTATCACTAATTATTAGCTGAAAAGTGTGAATTTTTTTTTCCAAATAATATTTTTTCAAATGTTTAACTTTCTTTTGCTTGCCCATAACATTTTCATTGACACAAAAATTATGGTGTCCATAACACATGACATTTGATGGTGTTCCACTAATTTTGGCTCCATATGTTTGTTTAGAATGCATTACATGTCCTTGCCAGTTATAATACATGATTTTTAAATCTAAAAATACCAATGCGTTTTTACATGTGTAGGTTTGAGTTAGTGTTGTCCAAGTATCACAAAATGGGTGAAAATTAGCCTTGGTTTTAGGCCAATTCTCACCATGAATATTGGTGATTTTTGTTGTAGGTGAAACCCTTCTCCTTTAAAATTGTCCAAGGTATCATTTGGCCCCAACTTGGATGCCCAAAACAAATATAGGGTTGATTTTTGGGTCTAATTTTCAACTTGGGTAACATGTGGCCCCAACCTTGATGTACCCAAGGTAATTATTTCATCATGAACATTGGTAGTTCCCATCATTGGTTAAAAACTTCTTTTTGAAAACTATCTAGGGTATCATTTAGCCCCAACCTTGATGCCCAAGGTGGTTATAAGGTTGCCCTTTGGGTCTAGTTCTAAACCTAGGTTTAAATACTTGTCCCCAACCCTAGTTATAGTCATAATTATAGGGTAGACTGTTAGGTTTGGTTCTCAACCTTTAAAAATTAAAAGTTTAATAATAGGTAGAACTTGATATTAAGTGGAGGTTTGAATTCAAAACCTCCTTGAAATTTAAAAAACCATTTTCCCCACTAGTACACACTTTCACATATAAGAACAAGAGGATCTTGCATTTTATCCTAAAAACAATCAAAACCCTTGGTTACATGGATGCAACAATAAGAAAATAAATAAATAAATAATTATTAATTCTTATCAAATATTTTCTAACCATTCTTGAAATGTTTTTAAAAGTAGTTCTTAGTGGTACCACCCAATCATATTTTCACCCCAAAATGTGGTTCATTTAATTTTTGATGTTTAAAATTTATAATTTGAACAAGTTCACAAATCTAATTTCATCTAATATTATTTGAAAGAAAATCTATTTTAATGCAAAGTGAAAAACCATGGGTACACACACATGTACTACAATACTTGTGATCAAGACCCCAAAAGAGTCTCAATTTATGATTTGAAAATTATGAAACTCTTCAAATGGTTCACAAATGTGATTCAAATTATTTAAAATTATCACATATGAAATGAATATTACAAATTCATAAAAACTAAACGATCATTTCAATGACTTTTGAAATATATTGGTGTTTCTTGGTACATATATTTTTTCTTATATATATATATATAGAGCCGACCATAATATAAATAAAAAAATTATAAAAAAATTCTTTTGCTTGGGTTATGCTCTACCATAACATCAAGAAAATTATGAAACTCAATTTTTGACATGGTGTAAAATTAAAGATACATCATCTAAGAAAGCACTATAATGTGAATAGGTAGATGAGTGATTGCACACTAAGGTGCCCATTTTTGGACATCACAAGGCAAATTTTTGCATAGTGTTCAATAAACTTTGAATTAAATGTGATTTTATATGAATGGATTAGATATTTTAATGGGACCCACCTACCCATTCTATACTCTTTCTTTGTACAAGTAATACACCTAATCATAGTCCATAAAAATCAATATGGACTTGTATTGAATATCCTATTTCGTGGAATTGTGAATTTTTTTTCTAACATGATATATGGGTTATAACAATCCTAAAATGAAAAGTTTCCCAAAAATAAAATAAAATCATATTGTGGTTCCAATTATGGAAAAATTTGGAAACTTATAAAGTCCTTGATTAATGGAAGACAATGATTTGGGACCTATTGTTTCACAAAAAGTTGTCCACAAGCAACACACAAGAACTTCTAATCATCAAATGGACAAAAAATAGTTTTCACTCAGGACTATTATTACAAGGTGATGTCATGTAAACACATGTCACAATCTGGCTTTAAGATGAACATTAAGGTTTCCTTTTCCAATTGCCAAATTTCAAATGCAATTCTATGTTTCCTTTTTGCATTGTGTGTGTGACTTAGGGTTTAACATTTGTGCATAAACATTTTGCAAAAGAGGTTGTGTGTTGTATTTTCTGAAGTTTTTGCCCAACCATATTTTTAAGTTTTTGCATTATTGTGAGGATTTGCTGAGTGTGATTGTGATTTGTAAGGCAAGATCACATGATTTATTGAGTTCGTGCATTGAACAAAGTTGTGTGTGAACATGCCGATAAAAAATGTTGAATATTTGTTTGAAAGTGAATTATGAGGGTCAGTATGACCTACCTCTACCGTTTACATTTACTGGATTGAATCTCACGAATAGGGCATCGACTTCTTTTCTTTAAAACCAAAGTCTTAATTTTGAAATCAAAATTCTGCCATGGTATTGTATCGATTGTTCAGAGGAAGGTGATGTCCTGTTGATTAGGGTTCTTGTTGAGGAACAGCCATGGGGTGTGAAGATGGTGTTCTTTTCAACTCAGTTTAGATCACACATCATTTCCCATTTCAGACTATTTGTGTGAGATTTTTAGGGTACTTTGGACAAATGAACACATATATCTTGATAGGTGGTTGGTGGATTTATTCTGATGTTCATCCTATAGAAGTGGAACATGCATTGGTGAGTCTACATCCAACTTACTGATATGAGCAAACAGGAAGTGACAATGTTCCTTTGTTCCTTAAGCGTTGTGGATGTCTTTGTTCTTTGCAGCTTTACACATCATCTATTTCATATTCCTTGATGTTGTTGTTTTTTTCTCTACAAATTACTTCTTGGACAACTTTGTTCTTATGGCTAGGTCAGTAAACATTTGATGCATGCAGGTCTAACGGATGGGTTCTCAAAGGAATGTTGAGAAGAGAGCACAAGGTTGCATATAAGCTGAAGAGACTGATTGTTTGCAGGCCATTTCTATAAAAAAGACCAACATGGTGTACTTTCACCCATGTGTCTCTTTTGAATAAAGGCAATCATTTGTCTTTTCTCACACAGGTTTAAGCACTTAGCATGGCATCTTTCTATGGTAGTTTGTTTTTTTTTAGTTATGAGATCCACTCAACTGGAAAGCTCTTGACGAGGAGGGGTGCATGGGCTTGGTTCCATGACGTTTGGACTTGCAGTGCAAAAGTTCTTGAATATTGAATGATTTTTTCACTGAAAATTAAATTAAATCGTAACTGAAAATTTTGGAGGAGTTGGAGTAAGCCTTTGGTGTTGTTTGAAAGATCTTGATGAGTACGATTTATTGGAATTTATTTGGTAAGATTTCAATACAGAATGTGGGAAAATTTAATATCTAAGTAATTTTTGCCATTAAGAAAATTCAAATAAATTTTAAAAAACCAGGTTTTGGAAGGAAAAACCAGTTGAGAACGTGGTAAGTCTTGAAGGCTTGCCGTTCAATTCAAGCATGATTTCCTTTCATATTTGGCTGTTCAAAAAATCAATACATACATTGCAAAACAATGTTCACATGTTGAGTTTCCCTATTTTGTAATGGGTTCACACTTGGGCCAACAGAACAGGCCACACTAGTAGTGATGAAGATATAGATCCCTCTTTTACTATAGAAAGACTCAAAGGGTCATATCATATTAAGATAAGAATACTGAGAACTAGTCTTTGGGTAAAAGTATCATAACGTAGACATAAAAATTGAATGTCTCTAATTTTATTGTGTTTCATGTTTATAAATTCAAAAAAATAGCATTAAAATGAATAAAAATATAATTAAAAACCTTCCTGCACCTCTATTACTATCATACAAAGTTATAAACCCAATTTTTTCCATGCAATTGAAAGGCACCATGCCCAGCGTATTTTACCCTGTTTGTGAGGTGTTTCAAAAAATAGAATACTTGCTAGAAAAAGGAACGCTCACTCATGCAAGCATTATTGTCAAAACACATTGCATATTTTTTCTGTTTTCTTTTCCATAATACCAAAGCAAGCATGGGAAAAAAAAACCCAAAAAATCAGAGCAGGTCTTTATGCTCGGTAAGGCTTGAGGCTGCAGGTTTTACTGGAATCAGGCCCACACTCAGCTCTGCCTCATGTGGGCCATTATTCTGGTAAAATATGTGACCTAGGGCTTTACCCTACATGCAACATTATAGGGAGTGAGGGGATCCAGCAACAGCGAAATATTGAGGCTCCTAAGGGTTACAGCTGCTGTTGGAATATGGGACCATGCATTAAGAAATGCCTACAAGCACTTACAAAGATGATGGATATTTAAGGGTAGGTATCAATGGGATATTCATACTGGTATCCATCAATGGAAGAGTCCATTAGGTATACGAGGCCAGAAAACCGACGGTTGGAGGCCTGTTGGGCTTCGCATGAATGGAGAGCGGTTAACGCACATCACAAAAACAAACACTCAGCACGGAGCTCACAGCGACGCTTCCCCTTCTTCACATGTGCCCTGTTTCCTCTTCTGCCCACTTCATCTCCTGAAGGAAAGCAACAAGCTTGCTACTATTTCCTTCTTTTAAATCCTCGTTTAGCCACCTAATTTCTTATGCTGTGGAATCATATTACATTTGAAGGTGGGGTGTGCAGGGATTATAAAAATTTTAAAGCCTGTGACAGCCGGACCTGCTTGCAGGATGAGCTAAGAGTAGTCGTGATCATGACATGATCCTCGATTCGTGAGCCGTTTTTCCTCCCTGGAAAAGGATGCTGCATTGTGTTGTTAAGGACTTCAGCCTCCTTTAAGCAAGTGAATTCATACAGATCTCGCAGTAGACCGCTCGAGCGATTCCAATCAGGGAGTAAAAATGTTCCACGTACAAGAAAACAAGGACGTCACTGCAGGACTGTGGCAGGCGCGGAGACTTGTAACAAGGACATGAGATGATCGTATAATTCGGCGAGAACTCTACTTGGTTAATGTTAAGCCATGTGGGTTATCACAATCCTCTTTCCTTCCACTATTCATTTTGCATCAGGGGCCTCAGGAATTTAGCATTGGATGCTGATTCAGCGTCATACAATACATATAGCAATGTCTGATCCATGCAGTGTTTTGCTCATGAATACTGGTGGGGTGTATATGTTGATTGGATGCTCCGCGGCTACAGGCATCTGTCTGATGAAATAGGTCAATTGACACAACTGGCGGGAATCAGGAGAATCCATCATGCCGTTGAATGCAGCCATCCCTTCAGCAATAGGTATGTCAAGGGTAGTCCCGTTGATGTGTCGACCATGTTTTCCCTGACCAATGTTGCTACAAAGCATGTGTTGTGTAGAACAACAGTTTTTAGATGCGGGTACTAGAGTTCGAAAGTGGCCTTTGATAGTTAGTTGAGTTGTAATTTTTGAGGAAGTGTTAGTACATGATTTTCTCATAAAGTGCTGCATTGTGGTCCTTGTACAATACAGTTACACCGGTCCATACCGTGCCACCATGGAGTCTGGCAGGGTTTGCAATCTCACCTCAGGAGATTGAAGAAATAGGCGCAAATCCTGAGAATATAAAAGACCATGGTGGATTACGAGGCATTGCGATCTGTTTACGAGTTGATCCAACGCAGGGCATTCAGGGGAGTCTTGAAGACGTCAGATTGCGAGTTGATTCGTTCGGCGCAAATAGATATCCAGTCAAGAAACCTAAGCTTTTTATTGTAAGACATAATCCCCAATGAATTTGGAAGATTTTTCAATGTCAATTTGCTCTAGAGCAGCTTCTTGGTAGATCTCCTCGATCATGCATGCATGATCTTCAGTAGAACTTCATAAAGCAAGCGCCATGGCTCGACCAAAATTATCACCGATTCTTTCTGAAACTTCGATTTGCCTGTAAAGATTTTCATAAATTGTGTACTTTTTTGGCTTGACATGGGATTGGTAACGGTGGTGACTGGTCCCATACAGGAATATTTGTGGGAGGCTTGTCAGGATGAAACTCTGCTGATCTTGGTCGTCTGTGCCATTGTGTCTTTGATTGTTGGCTTAACGACTGAGGTATTCTTAAAGCTATATCTTCTCACCCTAAATTTGGCAAACCTGAATTTAGTTCAAAAAGAGATGGATTTGGGATCGTGGATGTCAACAACAACCATCAGAATGTCCACGACTAGTGCAAGCTTTAGATAGCATGTCCAGATGAGCAAGTGGCCAACACATCAACGCACGACCTGTAATTTTGGCACTCTTGAGGCTTGAATTTTCCTTCGAGAGCATGAGTTGGGCAACATGCTGGCCTAAATTCTTATTGTGTGTTGGTGACGTGCACGGTTTGTGTAGAGTTTGTCAACAGGCTGGTATGATGGAGGAGGCATTACCTTTGCAGTCGTTTTGGTGGTGATGGTTGCTTGTTAGTGTCTATCCACATTCTCTCCAACTCCTTCGAGATTGAAGCACAACGTTGAGAATTTCTATGAATCCTCATAGGAAGGCCCCGGTGACATGATCTAAAATCTGGAAACAACCAATATCTCGACCATTTAAATATGAATTTGGATCTTCTTTTCAATGACACTTTGAAAGATCATATTAATATTCATGGGACTAATGTGCAGCGTGTGGGACCTTTATAACAGCAGTCAGTGATTACCAGCAAGACCAACAGTTCCAACGGCTCAATGATCAGAAAAGGAATATCATGATCAATGTAAGACAATTGTCCATAGGTCGCAGTGTCCAAAGGCACCAACCTTCTGGATCTCAATGCATCTTCTCACACATTTGTTAATTCGGAAGAGCAGCATACAGGACTTGGCTCATTTTCAATTTTGCATTTTACCCTGATTAGAACATGGTCCACTTTTTAAGTTTGCTAGTCTCAACGCCAAAATAATACATTCCAAACGAAAGAAGTAGTTCTGAAGCTCTTTGCATGCAACAGGTCACGAGAAACGGAAGGAGACTCAAAGTGTCCATCTTTGATATCGTGGTGGGAGATATCGTGCAACTCAATATCGGTGATCAGGTATAATCTATGCATTATACTGTACAACATAAGGGTTTGTGTATGAGCAAATTGGCTTTAACCGAGGCAATTGTGAAACATATGTGTGATCAATTCGAGTGGGACGACAGAGGAAATCTACGATCCACAGGTCCGAAAAACTTAAACATCATGGCATAAGCGAAAATAGGTCCAATCTCAATCATGCTGTGGTGTTGTTGTCTGTTCAACTAAATTTGTGATTCATGAAATCATGCACGTTCTCCATGAATCTATTTCTCTATTTTCAGTCAAAATTGATTTGCACAAGACAGCTACACAACATGTGCTCTCTCCTTTATAGAATCGATCGTTCTTCTCCAGCTTCTTGTTCTTTAGTGTCCTGTTTCGGTTCCCATATACTTGTGGTTTTGTTTGTGCAGATCCCAGCAGATGGATTGCTTGTAGTAGGGCATTCGATGCTTGTGGACGAGTCCAGCATGACTGGAGAAAGTGAACCTGTGTGTTCCAGTCTTCCTTCTCTGAATTTTACTTTCCCTATTTTATTACCTTCAGTATAAACACGTATTTGGAAAGGTTTCAAGCGAAATGAGACATTGGAAGCACGTATTACTTTGAATTGTAGATAATGTTACCAGATAAAGAAAAGGATTCATGAGACGTATGTAATACCAAGAACGACTCTTGAGATCTTACGTCACACCGTAATTGGAGGCAGTCGTACTTGGGCTAGATGATCGTTTGCGGACAAAATTTGACTTTTTCTCAATGGTTGTTTCTCCAAATGAAGATGAAGACACCAAGAAAGCTTCAGTTCGAGTTGTCAAAGTTCTAGGCCTCAAATTTACACTAAGGGAAGATGTTTTATGTGGCCTCCTTGATGTGCAGATGGAAAAGGACGAAATAGAGCATCCGTTTTTACTCTCCGGGTGCAAAGTGATGGATGGATACGGTGACATGATGGTAATTAGTTTCGGTCTGCTCGAACATGTCCTCTGTCAGCTATCTATAACTATGTGAGGAGAATGTCTCAGACTCTCAGCATAAGTCCATACCAATGTATCAATTGAGAGGAGGCAGATCTACCGAGTTTTTATAATTTTCTAAGCCATGCAAGTAGGAGTAGGAATGACGAGAATTTTTTAAGGGTGGAGCAGGATGGAGAACGAAATGATTCCTTCCTTGTTTTCCCGAGCTCGTGAAAATAGAGTAGTTCTAAGCAAAATGGAATGGAGGAATGGAAATGCTTGATGTGATTTAGAATAACGAACAACTGCAGGTAACGGCAGTAGGCATGAGCACCGAGTGGGGAAGATTGATGGCAAATATCAGTGAGGAAAATGACGAGGAGACACCGTTGCAAGAGCGCCTCAATTCCCTGGCGACAACAATTGGCAAAATCGGCCTTGCTGTTGCTGTCCTTGTCTTCTGTATTCTTGTCATCAGGTGCATGGTCTGTTTTTAGCAATTGGAAATTTTGATTGCCCAACATTCTCTTTTGTCCTTTGGTTTCCTCCTGTCTCCTGTGATCATAGTCGTAAGAATCCTACGCATGAAAACTGCTTTTTCACTGCTCACAAAGCACAATACGGCCGGAATCTTGCCAAACTTTTGTGATTGAAATTTGAAGTCACTACCACGGGGCCCGGTCTAAGTTCTTGAAAATCCTTCCAATATTCTCAATTGATCTTTTGAACATTTGACAGGAATACTCCTCTCTCCACGACTGAATTTGATACTTATATTGTGACAGATGGAATTTATGTACAACTTTTTGGTTCAAGTTAGGACCACAGGCATTGTGTTTATTCTTTGTCTTTGGGTACAAATGTGGTTGTAGATTTCTCGCACAAGTTGATTTTAAACACTTTACTGGAGCTAATGGGAAGACTCTCGTTGACTATTTTGCTATTGCTGTGAGACCATTTTCATCCTCTTCCCACATACAAATACATGATATTCACACCAAGTATCTGGATTCTCTACATATCTCCTTTAGACCATAAGTGCACTTTCTTTACATCCGTTTCTTCGTTAATATATCAACAAAGGCCAGTGTAAAACTTTTTGGTTCAAGATAGGACTTCAGCATTACGCTCACTCTTTGTCTTTGGGTAAAATTGTTGTTCAATCTCTGGAAGCCACTCATTTAGTTGATATGAATAGCGGAGTACTGATTGCAGGTTACCATCGTGGTGGTAGCCGTTCCAGAGGGTTTGCCACTTGCTGTTACCTTAACGTAAGCTTTCTAAGCTTCTTGAAACAACTTATAACGGTGCAGACTTTCGGTAGCAATTGGCATTGAAGGAACTGCACCACGTGGCTTTGCACAGGTTGGCGTACTCAATGGCAAAGATGATGGATGATCGTGCACTGGTAAGCTACAACGTCTTGAAAATTGCAAAGTGCAAGAATCACCATGTAGTAGTTTTCTTGAAATTGTAATATTTGTGAACGAAGTGCTCTGAGTGTCGTAAATTGATGCAGGTTAGACACTTATCAGCATGCGAAACAATGGGCTCCGCTACAACAATTTGTAGTGATAAAACAGGCACCCTCACCATGAACATGGTGCGCCTCCACCTTCCTTGGATTGTATATGAATCATGTAACCATAAAGTTGTCCTAAAACTCTGCATGCCATAAACCCTAAACCTCGCTTGCTGTTGCATGCCTCAGTGAATCATTTCTTTACCAACCGTAAAGAAATTCTATTCTGCTTTTTCTTTCCCTTATTCGTTGTTTCATCATGTACTTCCAGATGACAGTCGTGAACAATTGGTCTTGTGGAAGGTTAAGGAAGACACTTGATTTTGATGAGGATTTCACAGCACCTGTCATTCAAGTATGAATCTCACAATCTACGTCCTCTTCTAGCATCATGCATCCACTGAATTGTACGCTACTTTTTTTTGTTCCTACCTTTAATCAGCGTTGCAAGTTCGTGCACTACATTAACGACTAAATTTTGTGTCTGCTTGCAGATACTCTATCAAAGTATCTGCCTCAATAGTAATGGGAATGTTCACTTCCCTAAGGTACATCAAAGTCCTGTGGGCCCACGGCGTGAAGTGACTCATGAGTAGTAACCTGCAGGTGTATATTGTCATATTTTAAATGTTTACCGTACAAGTCTAGTCTTGGCGCGTTGTACTTCAAACTCAAACAGATCATCTCGTCCATGCTGAACTACATGAATACAAAATTGTCTCAATTAATATGATTTCAAGATTTCAGTGGATATGCTCGAAGTCCTGAAGAACTCTTTCCTTTTCTTCCTGAGACTTCAAATATTCCAAGCTTCGTATATTGAAATTTATCACCTGGGTATTCTAGCTTATGTCTAATCGGTTTAGAATTCATGCCCATATCAATTACACATCTCTCTCTGGTAAAATTTATTGTGGGGATGGTTTACATATTGTAGCATGGCGCCCCAGAGGTTACAGGGAGCCCAACAGAACAGGCTGTCCTTGGTTGGGGTGTCAAGGTACTCTGATTGCAACCTGCTTGCACGCTCAGAGCTTATGAATTGCCCTTGATTGCTACTGATTTTCATTGTCGAGCTTTTTATGTGATCCTATTCTTTGACTGAAATTTTTTGTTCACAAATGTAATTGCGTTGATGATACGTTGTATACTGATTGATATCTTTCGTGCTAGTGTTTATGTGCAGCTGGGTGCGAAGTTCGATGAAGTCAGAAAAGCTGTAACCATCATTGGCGTGGAGACGTTCAATTCAACTAAGAAAAGAATGGCCATTTGTTTCAGAGTTCGTTTTCTGGATTGTACCACCACATTTCAAGGATTACAAGTGTTTTGTAATTTGCTGTATTAGTAAAGCACTCCTAGGAATTGTCTAGTGTATTTCGAAGGCACCTTATATATAGGAATATCCCTCGTGTATCCCTCCTAGAAAAGAGAAGCTAAATGTGAAACCAAATTCCTTCAGTCCTACTCCTTCTAGGAATAAGATCCCTCCCAATCTTAAGGAATAGGTGCAAGATCCTTCCTCTTTTTTAGGAGGGATATTGACATGTGCCTTCCAAATACATGATATCTCCCCCCATCTTAAGGAGTAGGCGTAAGAATAATCGTCACCCATAGAACTTATGTCTTCATAACCATAAAGAATGGGTAATTTTAAATTTCCTTTTTATTTGGAGGTCCCTTGTCAAGTAGAATATTTGCCAGGCATAGATATTCCAAAGTGTCCAAGAATTATTACTATGTGTAAGTTTGTGCTCTCATTTTTTCATTGCAAGGTTTTCTTTCCAATCTGTTCATATGAATGAAAGAATTGCCCACTCTTTATTACCAGATAATACCAGCCCTCTTCGATCTTCCATGCTTTTAGGTCCCAGCACTCAGGCTCCAACCCTCACGATGGGACCTCAAAACATGGAAGAACCTCTAGGGCTGCCATTATCCTTTACGAAAAACACTAGGAGAAATTTCCTAATTATTTAGAGGTGGGACCTTACTGTCAACTGCTCCTCAAGTACTTAAGTTTGAGAGGGATCTTACACCTGCTTAGCCTGTCCATAATATCCTTCTCACCCTGAAGGAGTACACGCCTAAGTACCCTCTCCATCCTAACCCTCAGAAGACACAATGGTAGGTCTCACGATACCTCCCAGGTTTCCCAGTGCTTTTTTCAATCATCTTATCTTTCAGATTTTTCCCTACAGGGAATGACAAAATTTGTTCTTGTGATCAATGTAAGGAAGCAAGTACAAACTTAGGGCTGGACCATTCAAACTGATAACTATTTCGACTTCAATCTCAAACTTAATCAACTGGAATTAAGGTTGGGTAGGAACGTATGACGTCAACAAATTTTGTAGCATTAGGTGACTAGTTTGGCTGCCCTTCACACTCTTGTAGTGATTAAAATAGGATTTTGGGGGAAGTGATGCACAGACTCCAGATGGCAAAACAGTTGTGCATTGGAAAGGTGCAGCGGAAATAATTTTGAATGCTTGCACTCGAATACTTCAACCTGATGGCTCCTTCTCTGATCTCACCCCAGAAAGGGTACATAATCACTCTTCCCAACTACACAGCATGGCAAGCTAAATACGTTGCCGGGCAGACATGGAGCCAGGGTGAAGTCTATGGTGTTTTTATGAATACATAAGACTACATAATTAAGGTCTAGGGTGGCAGATTATGTCAATTTCTTGACCACATTATACGACATAATCTTCCCATTATGATCATATGCTCATAACAGTAACCAAAATCTGTGTTGAACATGAATTTTTATTGAAATTGTTCAATCTGCCACCCGACCACTTAATGTCATGGAATGGTCGAGCACACTTGCCCATTATGCTGGCTGTGTTCCAGCCACCAAGCCTCTCTGAATGTTAGTGCTCACGAGGCAATGCACCCAACATAATTGGCAGGGACTTGACCATTCTGTAGTCACAACAAAAACAATTCCTATGTACAGTAGTCTGCATTTATAACCAATATCTTGCCTCACAGATGATAACCAAGAGGAATCTGCGTGCACAACTTTAGAGAGACTTTTAATAAGGACTTTCAAGTTGATGATTGCCATAATGGCTCATCGCCTCAATGATAAAATTCAACTTAAAATTTGAGGTCATGATTATTTTCTCAATGACCAGTAACACGAGGAGGTTGTTCTAGTACTCATAGAGGAGGAATGGTGAGGCCTGCACAGGTTGAGGAACTTCAATTGATAATATCCAGCTTTGCTAATGCTGCACTACGAACACTATGCTTTGCATATCGAGAACTTTCTTCAAGCGAGGCTGCAGATATGTCTCCTGAATATATTAAAGCTGCAGGAATGCCTGATAAAGATCTTATTTGTGTGGCCATAGTAGGAATCAAAGATCCTTGTCGGCCTGGCGTGCCTGAGGCTGTTGCAAGGTGTCAACAAGCAGGCATTAAAGTATATACACACTCACTGACAATTTCTGTATGCTAAGTTAGGACTACATTGTGCAAGTGAAGAGCTACTACATATATTAGAGACGTCTTATATACCCGTCCAAGCCTAAATGAAAGGAAATCAGCACCATGTAGATGGTAATGTCAACATGTGTATGCGTGCTCAAAGTTTGTGTGGTCCAAAGTTATCCCTGTGCAGGTGCGGATGGTGACCGGAGACAACATACAAACTGCAAAAGCTATTGCAGCGGAATGTGGCATACTGACTGAAGGTGGAAGTGCTATCGAAGGGAAAGAATTTCGGGCTATGACTGTAGTGCAACAATACAAAGTCATCCCCTCGATTGATGTATAACTTCACCTCTGCATTCCTCTTTTGAGCGTCACACTCTCTTGCCCATGTGTATTGCGCACGATAGTGCAAATCGAGTAGACAAATACAGGCCTTTTGTAATGTTGATGCTGATGTTAAAAGAGTTGTGAGGCGCCTATCATCTGCTAATTATCAAAGGATACAGTACAATGGAGTGTCCATGAAAGTTCTCTTAAAGTTGTGGTATAGGTGATGGCACGCTCTTCTCCAATGGATAAGCACACACTCGTGAAGCGACTGTTGGAGATGGGTGAGATTGTGGGTGTAACAGGTGATGGAACCAATGATGCCCCAGCTCTCCATGAAGTACGTGTACGTGCCCCATGGAAAAGACATATTGCTCTAGAGACCCTTTCAATTTCTAATGTGCTCAAATTGTTTGACATGCATGAGTGTACATGTGTCAAATATAGGCTTCAATTGGACTGGCAATGGGAATTGCGGGCACTGAGGTGGCAAAGGAAAGCTCAGATATTATAATATTGGATGACAACTTTTCCTCTATTGTCAAGGTACGTAGGATATGGGACGCCAGAGTTTAGGAAACAATTTTTTTTCTTATATTTTGTGCAGGATTGTCCACCCCAGCTTGAACGCAGTCAGATTGTATTCGACATTTAGAGCTTTGAGAAACCTCCATTCGTAGAAGCTATATCAAACTTTTGCAACATTGAATTACCCTGCATCATACCAAATGTAGTTATCACTTGGTCTGTTGCAGGTCGTAAGGTGGGGAAGAGCTGTGTACTGTAACATCCAAAAATTTATACAATTTCAAACAACAGTGAATGCAGTGGCACTTAGTCTCAACTTCATTACTGCTGTTTCCAGCGGTTATGCTCCTCTAACAGCTGTTCAGGTCTGTTCAATCCATTCTCACCGACAAAATTGCCTAGGCATTAGGCACTATAAGTTTCTTATGCATCTGCTTTACACTTAGTCGGGTTCCAGTGCAATGGTTGCTTGCCTTGACACAATTGTCGCCTCCATTGTTCGATTACTCACTATCTGGGAAGGCTTGATTGGATGTCTGATGATACAGTTGCTCTGGGTTAATCTAATAATGGATACAATGGGCGCTCTTGCATTGGCCACAGAACCACCCACAGAATCTCTCATGCAAAGACCACCCATAGGAGGGAAGTAAGGTCCCTAAATCTCAAAACTAATTATCGACAAGACAGTCCTGTAGTTCCATGTAATGATCAAGAGTTGTGTTCGTCCAAACGATTTGACATCTTGGGTAGGGTGAATTAAGGCGATTAATTGCTAGGTGGTGACAATGTAACTTGAAGAATCCTGAAACGCTGCTGGTTAAAGGAACTATTTCTTGATTGAGTTTGGGTATCGTGTCATGGCGGGTCGCCTATAGGGAGCCATTGATTACAAACATTATGTGGCGCAACATTGTTGGTCAGGTGCGTTTTTGGTTTATGCATGTGCTCAACTATAGCTTGAGGTTCTTGTCGTAATGCCCAATATTGATGGCGAATGCCAGGCCCTTCCCTTCTTTATAAGTTAATCAGAGAAGATTGAATAAGTCGATGTGAACATCCATCATAAGCAAGAAGCCTGGCTCAAATAATTCATTATTCTTGCTTGCTTTCAAGTTCCCACTATTCTCCATGTAGAAGACCCCACAATATGCAGTCAATTTTTCAATATATATCCTTCCATTGCATTTATGTAGGCTATCCAGCTCAAGAAATATGTTATTAGCTATGAGGGAAACCTTTCTTGTTGGCGAAGGCCTGTGTCAAACCTTGTTCTCTGACCAGAAACCACCAATTCCCTGACATTCCCCGCACACTTCCCTTTTTTGCAAGTGTAAGTCACAAGGGGAAATTTTTCTAAGAAAATTATTTACATTCTCTAATTGGACACAGAAGAATGCCCCCTGTTGCAAAATGAGAAGAATGATTAATGTTGCCTGCAGGCTTGTTACCAATTGGCTCTGTTGCTTGTGCTGCATTTCAAAGGCTTTCTTATCCTTGGCCTTCATGATACAACGGTACGTTTCTGTGTACGTCTATACACATGGCATGTAGAGATCCAAACATGTAATTCATGGAAAATTTCGGTTAGTGAAATGACCTGGTATTTAAGATGGGAAATATTTTATGTGATTCCAAAGGTTTTTGTACTGAGAAAAGGGGCATGATCATGTCATAGTTGACAGCAGATGGAGTGACAACCAATCGCGATTTGACGCTCGGTACTGTTATTTTCAATGTTTTTGTCTTCTGCCAGGTCCTTTTCACCACTTGACATAATCTTTGATATTGAGCTTGTGCATGCTTGAAATATCATATTCAGATGTGCTCCTAACTAACTCTGGAGTTGTGTAAAAATTTTATTTGAGGATTATTCCAACCGCAAAGACTTATCCCAGCCATTGGCACATGACATTAGAGCAGGTCTTCAATGAAATAAATTCAAGGAAGCCTGATGATCTGAATGTCTTCACGGGCTTGCTCGACAATTCTCTCTTTCTTGCTGTCATTACCTTCACTGTTGTTGTACAGGTTAGAAGTCTTACCTCCCTAGCACAGCATTGCCCAGAGATATACAAATCCTGATTCTCCAATACAAGAAGAATTTTTTTGTCCCTGTCCCAGTAACTAACTGACAAGCTATAGTATAGATTGGAATTCTACATGTTATGTGTGAGACGTTTGCAGTCTATATTGAAAAGAACCACCCAGCAAAAGTGCACACACTTTCCACACAGCAATAAATAGGAATTCCCAATCGATAGGTATTAATTTACCTTTATATAGCACCTACTATTCCCTTCACTGGGCTTATCCTTCGGTTGTCAAAGAGGGCCACCACAAGTTGAGGTTTTAGTAGACAAGAACTAATAGCTAGGGTATTTTTAGGAAGGGCTAGTAGTCCAGGCCAAAAATAGTGACGGCCAATTTGAGGAATACAATTTCCATGCAACCAATGAGAAGTCACGCCACAGAGTGAAGGGGCCTCCCTCACAATTCACACTGGTGCCATTAACCTAGGCCAAAATAGGTGATCAACACAATTGGGAATATAAATTTTGTGCAGCCAATTAGTAATTGCAGCATGCACCCAATAGACCTAGGTTTTTTTATTGCCCCAAGCTAATGGATGCACATGTGTAGATTTTGGGTGCACCATCCCATTGATGGGTTGTTTTGAAGTCTACTCATCTACTTGTTGGGTTTAGAACTTCTCAAAATATGGGGTAATTGATTTAATCATGCCTTTACATCATTTTATTTTTTGGGGTTGTCACTTGACTTTTTGTAGCACAAGGTTTCATATCACTATGAAATATAAAAAACAATTCATATGACTAGTTTTTAAAATGAAATTTGTTTGATAAACATACAAATAATTAGCTTCAATTCTTCTAAATCTTATTAAAATGATATTTTTAAATTTTTGATTTGAAAGATTATGTTAAAATTGATTAAAATAAAACACGTCAATTTTAAAATAAATTAAAATTTTAATATAAAATTATTTTTTGAGATATAATTTGTAAAATTAATTCGATGTTATATTCAAAACTTCAATAAGGCTTTGATTGAGAAAATTAAAAATTATTTGGGAAAGAAGTGATTTTGGAGGTTTTTAGTCGCCAAAAGCAAGGGAAAAAAAAGAGGAAAATCAGCCACATTCATATATTTGGTTCTCATTGTGTAGCAAAAGATATAGAAAGATGATAAAAGATTTTTATTTGATTTCCCAGGGATGATCGTCACTTTTTCTACATCTTCCTATATTCGATAGCCACTTTGGCTACAGACAAAAATTCATTAATAATACACTGATTGGTTCTAGATGAACCAAGATAATATTTTGAAGAAATGTAGTGACTGTACGCCATGGCTTGCAGGCACTCATCGTGGAATTCGCAGGGGACTTTGCTTCCACAGTCGGGTTAGATTGGAAGATGTGGCTTGTATCCATTTTCCTGGGCTTCTTCAGGTTCGCCTACTACCCAACATACTACTTGTAGATTTACACCATGGTGATTGCAAAGTCATGGAAATTTACTGATTGTTGACCACAGGCATTCGTGGTATATATAACTTGGGTGCAGCATGCCATTAGCAATGATGATCAAGCTCATTCCAGTGCCGGATGCTCCCTTCATCACGTATTTGAAACCTGTTGTAATGTACTTTATGAGAGGGTGGAAATCGAAATCCGACGTAGTGTATGGCAACACAGGTAACTGTTATGTGTTGAAGCGGACCTGAATAAGCTTTCATCTTTCCTCCTGGTTTCTCCTCCGTTCACGGTTGTAGATTTTCCAAGTATCAGTCCAAGTAACTTAAACATGCATGTTTGTTCCATCAACTTCTTCACGCGCTAATGGAATTGTCTGCTGGTCAATCTAGTGAGCTACTTGTTTGCGATGTTTTAACAATAGGTAATCATACCCAATCCGGAATTACATTTGTTTATGTTGCTTTTAGAGCCGCCGGCCCAACAGACTGATCACAATTTAAACATGATTCTCATATATAGTATTTGACACTCAGCATCATGATAACTTAATGGAATGCATAATAACTTACTTCTGTTCTATCTGTCTTTTAAACATTGCAGTTGGTAATTTATGAGACAATGATATTGCATGCAGACGGTACCATCATCGCTGTGGTGATTGGCGAAAAGGGCGATGAACACATACAGCTACGTCGAGGCTCCAAGTACTTGGAAGCCACGATTGGGGGTCAAACGACGCGTGTTAACATGCCGGCTTGTGTGCCTAGAATGCTCCCATCTCCGAACGAAACATTTTCCCGAAGGCTCATGTACGCATTCTTTCCCGAGGTTCTCTCAACACCATCGGCTTTTGGTTCGTCGGGCCTACCGCTCGCTACTTTAGCTTGGTCCAAATGATCGATCAATCAATAACTTGGATTTCACAAGAATTTTCACAAGAAATACAAAGTTGAATCATTCATTTGGAGCAACACAAATCCTGCATAGGTAATTGTAATTTGTAGGCAAAAAAATCAATGAATAAGCATTCATGTGAGTTTTTTCCTCCTCGGTTGCCCTCCTCTAGGACAAAGCATTGTTATATGGCTGCTGCAATACTGGTATACAGTTAAATTGTGGCCAAGAATTCTTATCATGATACCTATTTTGCACAAATTCAGATCATTTTATTTGGCAGAATTAGACTGGGCCAGAACTTCTATTTGCAAAATTGGTCACGTGATTTGAGGTCCTTGCTATGTTGCGCAATTCTGCTGGCAGAAACAGTTGCAAAGTTCAGTTCATCTTATATTTAACAGAATTAAACTAAGCCCTGGTGACAAGCTTAATGATAGAATTGGACTGAGCCAATTCTAGTACAGAATGGGTCACATCTGGCCTCCTCCCCCTCCCTCCCTCCCTCCCGCCTCCTCTCCCCAAGGTTCGGACTTTGAACTACCCTACTACCTCCGTAGATTCCACATAATTATATTATTTTCGGAAATCTTTTTAACAATGATGAAATATGTCTTCCAATCAAACCATAGGACATGTATATATTATTAAAGGCATTGCAAAATGATCAAGATTACTTATTTGGGGACATTGACCCTTACATCTTAGGACTTGATATATGTATATTTTAGAATTAAGGAATTAAGGACCTAGAGGACTAACAGATTTAGCCAAAACACCACAAATGAAGGATGAAAGCACATTAAGAATGGTCCACTTTTGTTCAAAAAAGGCGATGTACAATAAATATCACAATATGCAGGAAATTAAAATTTTGATGACATTATTTGGCAATCTTAATCACAAACAAAAAGTTTTAGAATGTGCATAACAACATTTTGAAACCCAAAATTCATTTTGATCCAATTGTTAGATGAAAAAATTGAATAAAATCAATGTTATATTTATTTATTTATTTATAAAATTTTCAACAGACATAGGGCCTCATGTTTGTGATTCATAAAACATAATTGAACAAAATAAATTGAAAAAATAATGCAATATCCACTTATAAAATTTCCTCCTTTTTCATGTGGTAATGGTTTTTTTTTAAAAAAAGATTACTATGTTTTTGTTATTCAACAAATGAAAAAAAAAAAATCAACCAAAATTTTTAACCTCCTAAACAATCCAAAATTCATTTGATGTATATCAACGTTATTCACTACAACAAAATTCACCCAAAAAATCCACCCACAACCCTAGTTTTGAAGTATATATATATTTTGTCAAACTTTGTGACAATGTTATTCTATCGAAAATATATTTCATATGTTCAAATTTTTAATGTTTTTTTTAATGATTGACTAGCTTAAGTTTAAAATTAATCAAATATATTTTTAAAAAATAAAAATAATCCAAGATGTGGTGTCCATACATTATTAAAAAAATTAATTGCAAAAAAATAAAATTTGTGACAACAATTTTGGTTCATCCGTAATGTGCTTTCACCTGGAAGTCCAAAGGCAAATTTATATAAATAATTGTTGTTCATTATACTAGTTTTAAAAAAATAGTTCAATTAAATAATAATGAGCATGATATTGTGCATTATAAGTCCAAGGGTTAAATACTTATTTTCTAATTGATTTCAATATTTTAAAAAATTTATAACTTAATTCAATGGTTGAAGACCATTGAACAATGATTAAAAATCACTTACATTCAACTTGAATCCCAATCATGCATAACATTTTCAAAGATCCATCTTACATTACCTCAAGACTCATACATATTAATCCAAGTAAAACACATTAGTGTCTTCAAAAATTGAAAATGCAAACATTGTTTTGCAACATTTAAATTTTGTGGGGAAGTGAGATTTCACAAATATTATTATTCTTGTGAATTTTGAAAAGATTGGATTAGTTTCAAATTTGAATTATCCATTTTTTTAAAATAATAATTTGAGGTCCATGTTGTTATCCATTACTAGTGACGATTTCTTTCTTATTATGTTCCCATATGATTGTTAATAATTCATCATTATTTAATCAATGCCAATTTTGATTTCAATTAATATAAATATCATGGACATGAAAAAACACATGTTAATTTGCCTTTTCATATCCATGTTGGTGTGTAAGGAAAAGGGTGAATACTTATAAAGATAACAAATAGTTATTAACAAAGGAATGAAGTAGGTACAAGGATGATTCCTTCCGTTATTGGTCTTTTGATGCTAGTTCACCTTCTTTGACTCAACCCTTACGCAAGTTTTTGGGAAACTATTGGGCCTAGGCTTTGTAGGTTGCTTGCAAGCCCCCTTAATGTGTCGATAAGTTTATCTCCCCACTCACATGATAGGATTGGCCTCATTTCCATAGAACTAATTGCACCAACAATTTATTTTGGAAATTGGGCACTTATTACACATATTATCCATGCCAAATTCCTATCAAATCATCATCTATTCAATTGGAGGTGATAGGTGCCAGTAATTCCGACCCATTCCCCTTCCAAGCCCATTTGAAGTTGGTGGGAAAGCTCCTTCCCCTAGATGTAGTGACATGTGGTCCCCCTTTCATCTAATTTATTGAAAGGGGATTAGATTGGTTTCAAAAAAGCATTTTAAATAGATTATACAACCATTCTTTCTCTAGCATCATTTCTAACATGCCTTTTGATTTGCAATGTGCATGTTTGAGGTCTCGTGCTTGGTTATTTGCTCACCTACTCATTCCACCTTTCTGTCTAACCTCTGACATTTTCTTATTTGCATTATGCACCAAGTTGGGCCTCCCCATCCTTTAACTTTTGAGGTGACTCATTGCATTTATGACCAACCTTGAGATCCTACAAGGATTCACCTTCTTTGTTGTTCCCATGGATCTCATGGAGAGGAACGAACTAGATCCCACGATTTGATTTTAAGATATTTTTGCTTCCATTTGTTAAAAATGCAAGGTCAACAAACCCATGTCCTTCTACCACCTTCCATTCAATTTTTTTGACAATGGGTTGACATTGTGTTATCAATTGATGGCATTCACACCTTGCATGACATGGTCATTAATCATCACCAATCTCATCTGAGTAGATTTGGTTTTTTTGAGCTACTTCATGTCATGGAGTGGCCGCAACAATGGCACCTTAAGCAAAAAAGGACTTTACCATGATTAGCCCTCAACAAACACATTTCTTCTCCTTGCTATAGACATTTTGGAGTGCTTACACTAACAAGTAGATGATTTTTTTCACCAATGTGCTAACATGGCATGATCAATAGAAGGCATCAATGACTTTCCTATAGCGGTGCTACATGTTTTTATAGGTAGAGAGTGTTGATAGCCTTATAAAAAACACAAGCTACTCTATTTTGACGTGGGTCATCATTGCAAATGATATTTTAAGCTAACTATTTTTTGAGGTTTCTTCTCTATCCTTGTTTAGAACATAATTTGTTCATTTGCCCCTTTGGGTTTTTGCACTTGTGACTCAAACTTGGGTCCTTTTTCTTTGTTCTTCCTTTCCCATTGTGTTGGGTGTTTTGTTTAATAAAGTTTGCCAAGGTTTCATCATTTTAATGGTTGTATATATTTCACCTTGCAAATGTTAAATTTGAACTCGGACACCGTGCTTTAGTCTTAAAATGATATAATTAACATAATTATCATAATACACAAATGATTTTGGCATAAATTTAATTTAATTTTTTTTCCAATGTTTTGAAAAAATATTTATTATTTGTACCAAAATTTTAATAATTAATTATAAAATTAATTTTTGAAATATTTGATTGTTAGGTTTGACTTTCAAACCTACCAATCCTTGAATTTAGGAATGTGACAATCTAAACATATTTAGACCATCCCACAAAGACAACAAAGTCATGTTTATTATTTTTCATTTACATTATCTGACAAAAATCTCAGAATTAAAAAACCAACTGCCAAAGTTAAGATTTGAGATTTAATTAATTATTCAACAGTTTGTCGCTGAATATGTTTGGGTACTGCAATAAAAGCAACCAAAAATTTTGGTAAAAGCCAGCACCCATGTTGGTACTTCACATTTTTGAGCGAGGCCTTTTAGTGGCCATATTAAGCCCAAAAAATGTTTAACTAAGTGACCCAGATTTAGTGTAAGCATGGGATATTTGTAATATTTTTGAAATAATTTAAATGAATTTTGGGATTTTTATTATGGTACCCACGTAGGTACTAGTTCACCCAAGACTGAAAGCTTGTGGATTGAAGCATGAAAGGACTACAAATGAGGGTAAAAAGTAAAAACCCTAAGATGCTCAACCGAGAAAAAAAAAAAGCCCTCCAAGTTTTAGGGTTAGTGTTTTGGATGGAGATTTCTGATGATCTTCAGGAAACTCCAATTTTCTAGGCCGGGCTGTTTACTTTCTCAGCTGCAGGAGAAGAGAATTCAGCGTCGCCCGTTTCTAGCACGTTTCTTCTGACGTCTCTGTCTCTTTAGATTCATGGAGCCCATGGCCGGAGGATGGATGTCTGCTGCTCATAGCATGGGGGTATGTTTCTCTATGTAAAGCAGAATTTTTTTTCACCTCTCTTAGGATGGTTGGTTTTTCTTTTCTGAGCAGCAAGGCAAGGTAAGGTAATAGCACGGTTGGCGATCGTTTCATTGCCACCTTGCAAGTGTTTTTGGGCTTTCAAATCGCGCAAGCTGGTATGGTAGAGGTATTGGCCATAGTTTCACCTGCCTCTGATGGGTTGCAGTGACAAATAGCGCATTCACATTGTGGCAAACCTAGGAACTTCACCATGGAGGTTACAGACTATGTGGGAGGTTATAAGTTATGTGTTCGCGTGCTGTTAGAGAGTTTCCCCTTCTCATATTTAGCTAGTCGCGGCTTTCTAAGTCTGAAGATGGGTTGTAACCCCAACAGAATCGCTATCCCTCCCCATTTTCTCCCAGGAGACCCTCCAGCTTAAACTGGAAAATTGTCTTGTCCTATCCTACACCTGATTAGGAATTGTGTTTGGATGGCTCAAGGGTTGAGACTGCAGTCTACCTAAAGTGGATTTGCATAATTTCATGTAAACTCCATCAGTTCACATGGAGCTTTGCCAATGAGGAGGGTCATATCAGGGTTTCACCTGCTTTGGTCTGCAATTCAAATATCTCATCTTGTTTTCTTCAATTTTTCTTACCCTGGCAATGTGCCAATTGAGAAGATTGATGAATTTGAAGGAGAATAGATATGAGATTTAACTTTTTGAAGCTGGATATGTTGTGTAGACAACTATTCTGGCAGTGGAATATGATGAGGGTGTTATTCTTGGAGCAGACTCTCGCACCACTACAGGTAACAGCTGAACTGGAATCAACACTTTCAATGACACAAAATCCAAATGTATGGTGCAATTACAGGTGGATGGAATTGTGCAAGGTTCAGATTTTGGAATCCTTCTCCTACTTAAAGAATCACTATTCTAGCCTATTTCTCAAAAAGAGTAATCTGAAGAGACTGTTGGGGATCATGTGAAATTGCATGGGAAAAGTGACCTCTTGGTATGGAGCAGAAAAACTTGGGGTTCTTTACATTACATTTTTTGCTGATAGTTCAAGAAAAACAGCCTCAACCATTTGTATTCAGAGAGTGTACACAGCAAAGATGCCAGGAAAGATGGAATTTTAGCTTTTTAGGCTTGATGGAGATCCCCCAGTCCTTAAAGAGCTCAGAGAATTCATGAACTGTAGTTGTGGGCTGTGAATACCAGGAGTGTATGTGGCTAATCGTGCATCAGACAAAATTACTCAACTTACTGACAATGTCTACGTTTGCAGATCAGGCTCGGTATTCTTCGCTCCTTTTACTTAATTCCTCAGTTTATAGATTATTGATGTTCTAATCTTGGAGTTGTTGTAAGAGACTAGGCCTAAAGACTTTGGAGAATTGAGGTGAGGAAATTGCAAATGATCTTGCAGACCTTGGGCCATGATCCACACACCTGAAAGAATGTGATGGTATATTCTTCTCAGGTCCATGGAAATGGACAATGTTCAGGGTCTTTTTGGGCATGCCTTTCCATTCTCTGTTTGCTTCTGGTGAAACCCTTAAGCATAATTGCTGTGTGGAAGAAGTTATGGATGATCTTTCTGGATGTGCTATTGCAGGCAGCTGATACACAAGTTGTGTCTGACTATGTGCGCTACTTTCTGAATCAACATACGTGAGGCTCACTTTTGCACATGTACCATACCTTATAGCTATTTACATGTGTGGGTTGAGAACAGCAGCTGGGCAAATATGGGTTTGAAGTGCTGGAATAACTAATTAGAAATTCTTATCATGTGCCTCTGGAACACTGCTTTGGTGTATGTTGTGAAGTAGAATGATTGGAAGTCTGACCTAGGGAAGCGATTCTTTGAAATTTGCAGTATTCAGCTAGGCAAAGAAGCAACAGTTAAAACAGCAGCAAATCTTGTCAAGGAATTGGCTTATCAGAACAAGGTTAGCCTGTTTTTGTACCAAAAAAAGGGATTTGACCATTAACACTGCCAAACTTGAAATCAACTTATTGTACAGATTACAGAAGTTAGTTTATGGACAAAGTCTATGGATCTCACAAGAGATGGTTTCACCATTAAAATCATTCAGTTGTGAGGCTCGAAACACTTTTGCTTGTTGGTTCTGGGTTCAGCTATGGCAGCAACAGTTCAACACATGGCTGATGATATGGATTATGTTTGCCGGATACAGTCATTCTTGCAGGCCGGTATGATAGTGGCAGGTTGGGATAAATATGATGGAGGCAGTGTCTATGGCATTCCTCTGGGAGGCACCCTGCTGCGCCTTCCATTCTCCAGTGGAGGTCTGCAGCCTGCACCACCCTCTGTCTGGGTTCCACTTTTGTGTAGACTCCAAGTTTGAGATATGTGAGAAGTCCACACCTGTAGCTAGTGAGTTGCTCAAAAGACAGTGATGGTGGACTTGCAGAAACCAATGCAGTATTGCATGGATTTTGCTTGCTTCAGGTTCAAGTTGCTAGGTTGTGCTGTACTCTTACTCATGATCATTGTGCATCTACAACCACTCAATGGCACAACAGTAATTTGTGGTAATCCTGTTCGCCAGTCTGGCTCTATTTTTCTTAGCTCTGTGTGGGAGGATGATTCAGGGTCAGGGTCAAGTTATCTGTATGGGTTCTTGGATCAAGCTTGGCGTCCCAACATGAACAAAGATGAAGCAGAGGTATAGTGCTTGTTTCTTATCCTATGTGAACTTCACCTTATCACTGAGCAATGCCTTCACTGCTTGCAAAATCCAAGAATACAGGCATGCAAATGTGGCATAAAATAACAGTAATGAACAACAGGTCATCTTTGACTATGTAACCAAATAAATAGGGGAAAGACTGAAGTTCGCCATTGAACTAGGAGCTTTATGTTACACATTTATGAATTCAGTTCCAGCTCTGGAGAGCAACTTTAGGACAGGGGTGTTGGAGTAATCTGTATATAGTCTCACATGGTACCATAAGAGAGAAGATTGGTGTAAGAAAAGATTTGGGATCTGTAACCATCATTTCGGAGCTTATGGTGCTGGCTTGAGGAATCATGGTCTGCCTGTCAGAGATTCATTAACAGGGAGTGAATTGTATTGGTGCAGAGGTTTGTTGTGAAGTCAATTGCTTTGGCAATTGCTCGAGATGGAGCAAGTGGTGGGGTTGTTCGCACTGTTACAGTGAGTTGCTTCTCTCCCTATCTCTCAACAGATGTGTTGATGTTGCAGCCCTGTGGTGCAGACAGAAAGATGGAAGTTTGAATATTTGTGCATTATGTAGGCTATCTGTCTGAGAGAAGGGCTTTCTTTGCAAGCATCAGGAATGAGGTCTCTGCTCATACAAAGGCCAGTTGTGAAAAGTCTCAAAACTGAACCAAAAGCCTTGGCCTTGCTTGGGTATAATTTCTAAGTCATTCAGCAGAGAGATGCTTCTGGGTTCTTTGGAGGAAATATGGAAGGCCCTAGCAAATAAATGTGTTATAGTGAAGTCGCATTAGTTGTTGAAGCATATTAAATCATCCTCTTGTGGTATTCCTTGCCCCCCACCCTTTTGTATCTCAAATTTCTTTCAGTAAATTCAAACTGCAAGATGAAAAATCTTGTGGATTTCCTGTGGATTTTCCTGTTCAGCCAAGGATACAGGTGAAAATCCTTCTAAGGTTGTCTCCTTGCTGTTAAATCTATTTGAGAGTGCTGCTTTATATGTCCTATGCATCCTAGAAGGATATGATGTTTGAGGCCTCCAAGGGACACATGCCAACAGGGGTTTGTGATGTTAAACCCATGGAAAGGAGGAAAGTATAGAGAGGAGACATGTATTTCATGTACTGCAGTATTAGTGTGTTGTAGTGGGAGCTGATCCCTTCTGTCTAAAGTAAGCAGTATCAACAGCATAGGAGCATGATCCTTCAGGGCTTGTTAAAGTTGATAACCCTGAGTTATCAATAAGTGAAGCCAGTTAAACCACATCCTGCTCCCTAGAGTAGTCATGCAAAGTAGTCCTTGATGTATGCCAAACAGATGGTATGCATATTGTCTCCAGATTACATAGGCAATTCCAAGGGTTTTCAATTCCAATCAGTTTTGGTGTTACTTTAGCCAGCAGTATGTCTGTGACATTGCTGATACTTCTGTTTGGGGCTTGAGCAGGTCAATGCACATGGAGTAGAACGCAACTTTTTTGCTGGAGATAAGCTGCCACTGTTCCATGAAGAAATTCCTCCTGGCAGGAATCCCTTACTTGCTTAACCACATGGCCTTGGATCAGGTCTTGCATTGTACAACTCCACCAGGCACTTTTGGCTGTCAGTGGCTGTCAGCAGTCAGGATGGATAATCTTAGTATACAACAGATTCTTAGAGTTGGTTGGAAGGAACTGTATCTCTTCAACTCACTACCAATCATCCAATGTCTGCTACTTTCTATTTGACCATATGCTGAGAAACATGCTGAAGCCTTTTCTGACCAGTGACGTTTTGTATAAAGATTACAAGGTTGAAAGATTTGTTATACTTCGATAAATTTAGAACCCATTTCAGGTCTTGCTTGGTTCAACATGATTCAAGCCTTCGATGGTTGCTTTCATCAACAGAATTTTTTGTGCTAAATTGCAACAATCAAGCTGGTCTTGCATCAAGAATACTAATGGGGATGGAAAGACAATGGTGGGAGACATTTCCCAAATGTGTTGTCAACTGGTGCGTGTATCCACAACCCCCCAGATGCTCATTACTTGATATTAGCATGTTTGCTAAGAAGTGTGACTAAGCATCTCCTCACCTGTGGACAGTCTCTTATTTGCTCATTGCAGGTTGAACCACTACACTGTGGTGAGTATGTCAATGCCTGTCACCAATTAACTCTTTTTTATGAAGGTGAAGCTTCTTTTTTTGTTGTGGAACTGTGATTCTGACACTCAACTCATTAGGTGAAATGAGCAAGGAATCTTTGCCACTGTGGAGGATATCATTGTTTAAATAGTGACCAATCAATTAGGAGAAGGTAATTTTGACCATAATCAAGATTAGGTGAGCTTGATCCCAATCTTCACATGTTTTTGACCATCATTGAGATCCCTTGGCCCTTCTCATCCTCCCCACACTAGGGTGATCCAGTCATCAACCTCTTGTTGCCACTTTTAACAGCACAGGCTCAGGGACTGTTAAAGAGCCACAATCTGTGTCAGATGCACTCCCAATTGATGGATGCCATCACATGCAGGAGGTCAGCATCAGATTTGTATGAACAGAAAACTAAATTAATGCTCTTAATGAAAACAAGCTTTGAGGAATTTCTTGTTAGATGAGTGGCAAATTGACTGGCAATGAATGATTTTCAAAGATAGCAGGGAATGCTGTGATAAGTCTTGGCTCCTAATTGCTGATCACATTGTGCTTCTAGATTATGGGGCAAAACTCCTGGAGTGGATATGGTGTGGCCATTAATCAAGTTTTCCTACATTGTCAAGATGAAGAGATGATAACAAAGATTGCAAGTGGTTGGGGATTAGACACCTCCAGCCCACAATTACTAGAGATTCCATTACAGTCATAAAAAAGGATTACAGGCAAAAATCAGTGCACATGAACAAATCTTCAAAGTTGAGGGGGTGGGGGGTAAAACCACATAGTGAAGTAGGTTTAGGGGCGGAGAGGTGTACTCTATACTTCAGTTACTACATGGATTGAAGAGCTAATCCTTTAGTCCTTGGTCTATTGCACTGTGACAAATTACAAGGCATTCTAGTTAGTGACTTTAGGGCAGCATGAAGTGGGGACATCAGGAAAGATTTATCTCTTCTCTTATAATGATTCTCAAATTTAGGTTGTAGACTGCATCCAGTGCTGACTATTTTGGTGCTACATGTGGCAACTCTCATCTTTGTCCTTTTAATAACTTATATTATGTTACAAATTTCAATGGTTCATCCCAAACCCATCATTAACACTTGTATCATTTCTTCTATATTTCAAAAACATGTGGGCAGTATTCAAAGTGCGGAGCCTTGCAGGAGCTCTTGCTGACCTGAAAGAGGTTTACTTGGCAGGATGCATCTGCAACCCTTAGGAACGCAGCTTTGTTGTTGATAGACATGATAAAAATGAGATAAAGACCTGCAACCTGAAAGAGCATCCAGAATCAAGCACTGTGATGAACTTTGGACACTTCATGTGAAATTTATCCCTCAAATTCCTGGAGATCACCAGGGATGAGCTTTACTTGTCTGTCTGTAATGAAGCTCATATGTAATACCCACAATATACAAGTTAGTAAGACCTTTTTTGGTACCTGATTTTTATTCCCATTTACATCTAACCTTTCCCTTTATACTAACCTCATAGAGTGTATCTTCATCCTACCCTCGTAGGTATCTTACATATTTGTAAGGTCATAAGTCAAGACCGGCCAGTAGGGTTCTTTCATCCAAAAGCTAGTCGAGGTCTCTTTGTAGGTATAGAGGAAGGGCAGGGCCAGAAGGCATTGGTTTGCTTCAAGGTAAGGGAAACAACGACCGTCCTAGCCTGAGTTCCCTGTGCCTGAAAACAAATCAATGCCCACTGGCCCTGCCCTTCCCCTACAGCTAAAAACAGACCTAATTTTAGGTATGGAATCTTTTGCCTTAGGAACAGACCTGCCGGGAGGACCTTACAGGTTTGTAAGATGCCTCCAGTTCATGAGAAAGTTCGGCCTACGGAAGTACCAGCAAATACAAAAGAAAAAACTTAGATCAGAGTTTGAAGAGAGCGGAAGGTCCAGAGGGGCTTTCATGTTTGAGAGCGTGGAAATGCCCTTACGTCATTCTGAGCCCTCATAGTAGCCTGTATGGAGTACGGACCAGTGTTGGGCGCTTATTAAAAACAGGAAACAGACGCCAACAGTTATCAGGATGGTTCTTAGGGTTGATAACCATGGTTCTCAAAAAAAATTGAAAGATCTGGATTTTGGTATATAATCACAGTTCTAATTTTTTTGAAAAAATCAAATTACCAGCCATAGAACTGTGAATTCATTGTCAGTTCTTTAAGGTTTTTGAAATAGCCAAGACCAACAGTTCTTTGATTCTGATTTTCTCAAAGAACCAGGACTGGCAGTTCTCTAATTCTGAAATAATTTAAAAATCGAAACATTCTTTATTAATTCAGTTAACCACACAACACTGGTATGGACTATGGACCAGTGTGGGGCAGATGTGTAAATGTTTTTTGATAATAATTGGGTCCAGGTTTCAATTTTTTTTTTGAAAATCCACAGCAGGTCCAGGTCGATGGAAATTAGAAATTTCAAATAACATGTCGGTTTGGGTTTTTTAAATGTAAGTGAGCAACGGGTGTGAGGCAGGTCTGAGGGTTCAATGCATTTGAAAGCGGGTATACAATCTCGGGTATTTATCAAAAACCCTGCCCAATATCCTATTGAGTTCTTTAAATTATTCCAGTTCTTTAACAAAAACCCTCACAATCACTCTTGAATTTTTACCTGGTTCTTAGAAATGAAATATTCAAATTTTTTTACTTTCACAAAACCTATTGACATTTAGTGTTTAGGCTTCATGGATTATGAAATTGCAATCCAAAGTTCAAAGAAAGACTTTTATTAACAAAGAGTTTTGGAAAGGCATAACATTGTCTTTTTCTACACTTCTAAATTCTAAACCTAATTATAAGAACTCATCCTAATGTCCAACCAGCATGCATGAATCAAAATGATTGTTTATTTTGTTAAATATGGTTTGTCGTATCAAACTATTCCATGTTCCTTTTATCCAACATGTTCCAAAGATCAAATGCATGATCCAACTAACCTCAAAGACTAACAGCTTAACAAAGACACATACTAACTTTCAAAGACAAACACAACCTATAACCCTAAATGACGTAAACAAATAAATAGACAAACAACAAACCTTCAAAAACAAATGTAAACAGACAAGCAAACAATAGACATATAAAAAAAAACATATACCCTCAAAGACAGACAAACAAACAAGTAATCAACAAATAGTTGACCCTCAAAATAAACAAACAATAGATAGTAAACTCAAAAAGACAAATAGCTAGTAGGCCCTAAAAGAAAAACAGACGACAAACCTTCATAAACATTGCATACAAACTTTGAAAGACTAATTTAAGCAAAACACAAACGCAAACCCAAAATGTCACAAACATACATACTCTAAATAGGCAAACACAAAGTAACCTTGAAAGACACAAATAGAAAGACAACTAGACAGTGGACAACACATCCTCAAAGACACAAACAACCTTTCAAAATAGTTCAAAGTTCAAAAATTATAAATTGTGCAAACCAACACAAACTAAACCTCCAAGACCATGAATCCAAAACCTTCAAACTTTCCATATTTCACATTGAAACACAATGAAAACTGAAGACCTCAAAATCTAGAAGTATGAAAAAACTTTTTACGCAAAACCTTAACACATGTAATCAATTCATCATTTTCATATTCAGCTAGTCCTCACATGTAAGGAAGGACTTCTAGTAGCTACAAATCCCCATCTGCATATTCTTCACACTCCACTTCATCCAAAAATTTGACATCCAATTCATCTACCAAGTTAGATTATGCTTCACAAACAATTACCAAATCAAATGGTTTTAAACAACCAACACAAGGATCAAATGGCCAATTCTTGTGGACAAAAATAGCTTGTCCAAATTGTTAGTTTGAAGTTGACATCTCCTAAGTGATGTGAGGATTCCAACAATGGAAAAGATTTTTTCAGTTTCAATCTAGATAGATGGGATTCCCAAAATCTATTTTGCAAGTGTAGTCACTATTGGAAACTTTTGCTCTTCTATTCGCCACCATGTCAAAACACATGAAAAAGTTTCTATATCAACAAGATACCAACGAAACGAACCAAGTTCTCAGCATACAATGTCCTCGTAGGTATTTACAATTATGTTAATCTACTAAAATAGATCCTAAAAATCCACAAGTGAGGCAAACTCATCCAAACAGTCCCTTATATTTGGCAACAAACCTTTGTGAGCCTCCAATAGTAGAGGCAACAATAACTATTCATCATAATCTATCACGAGAATGGCAGCAGCTTCATGACCCAAATAAATAGTCACCAAACGCATACTTTTGTACCTAGGATCCAACATAAAAGCCAATATGTTATGGTTTTTTTTTTCGAAAACCATGCATAAAGGAAATAAAGGGTAGAGGGACCTCTAGCACGTGGCGTTTCATACGAGAAACGAGCTCCTCCAATTCATAATCAAATACATTTATATCTTCTTTAACAAGGTTGTCGAACACCTTCTAGTGTGAAAGTTCATCATGAAATTCCCAGCATGTAACTAAAATAAAATGGAGGGCATCCCCAAGGAGCCAATGCCCTTGACTCTAGTTCAAAACACACCCTCTCATAATGGGTGAAAGAACTTTCACAACAGATTCACAAATAACCCAAATCCGAAAAGAGGGTATGTGACTCTATAATGCAACAATTTGCTAACAATAATAGAGTGCAATGGCATTCCGAAAAGTCAATGCATCTTGGAACAATAAAACATAACTTGCAAACCTACAAGCAATAACACAATTAAATCAAATACTTTGATATCAGATCTCTGCCATTTTTACAACCCATGAAATTAACAAAAGCAACACATGAAAGAATTTTCATACCTTGTTTTCACATGTGTACTCGATTTTTTGGGCCTTGAATTAGAATCCACGCAAGTTTTATCCCATGCAAGTCTCCCTTTCCCAAATTTCATTGTCTAGGTAATGCACTTCTAAATGTCATCTTGGGCAATTTTTATAGATGCGTAAGATAGTCCTTAGGCAACCTTTTATCTATAATGGTATACTAACAAACATTTGATAAGGCATGCCCAAAACACAACCCATCAAAAGGCTCCATCATAACCAAGCTAGCACACAAAACAATAGAGTTCAAAGTGCTTGCACATGTCTGTAGATTAAAACCTGCATCCTTAACATAAACAAGGATCTTTTGGCTAAAAGAAAACTTATCCAGAAGTTATAACCTCAAAACCATAATTGCACCACTAATGTCGAACACTTCCAATAGTCTAATAGTGATGTGTTTGGCCTCCCATTTATTGGACAAAAAGTTAACAACAACAGCAAACACATCATGCACACCTTTTGACATCCATAAGTCAAAGGTGCAAGTGGCTGAAATACAATCTGCAAGTGCATGATGCACATAGGTAAGCATGGTTTTCTCCACCAATCCAAAAAACACATCATCAACAAATATCTTTCTACTAGGAAAAACCACTCTTGGGCATAACCTATATGCCATTATCTATAACCAAATGGACTCAACAATGCTCATGGGCAATTAACCCTTGATCACAAATAACATCACATCCTCCAAGAAACAAACCTGGGTTTCATTTTTTTTGAATTGTTTTGTAAAAGAAAAAAAACCAGATATGGCACTTGGAGTCACATGCGCTTGCTTTTTGGTTGGCTCACAGGATAGTGAAATAATAGTAACAACATCAAATTGTTTTTTATGAAACTTCTTAATTAAGGTGTTATGCTCAAGCTCTACATGTTTTTCCATGATTGTTATGCCATTTGACTTGTGGCAAGTAATAAAACCTTTTTGTAACCTAGTGCGCAATGCCAAAATTTCAAAACCAACAACATTGCTTTGGCATACTATGCATCGCATTATTTAGTTTTGAAAAAGGGCTATGGGCCGGTTGTTGTTCACCTTTAAAAAAAACCCACATTGGCAAATTACAATTATAAGGCTTCCAAGCTGCATGTTGTTTCTCCAAATTTGTCAAATGCAACTTTGATATATATGCATCAACACTAGGAGCATCTTCAACATCATCTTCAATAACATTCCCAACAGCAACAGTTTCAGGAATTTATAGCACTTTGTCTTCTTCTGGCAACATTTCAACACTCATGTTGCTATCATACCATACAAAAACTGGAGTGTCTACATTAAGATTAGAATCTTTAGTGTTGAGAAAAGGTTGACTTGAAGAAGCCATGAGTACTAGCTAAGGAAAGAAATGCAAGTGCAACTAACTCAAACAAATTAGAACCAAGTAATGCAAAAACCTAAAAACGAAACAAAAAAGTGCAAAGAACTGACAACCTAGAAACCAAAACCCACAACCAACACAAAATTGATAGTTTTGAAGAAGATCGTCAAGCTCTTTCACGATTGCAACAAATGCATGTCATGCCCATACATGACCTCATACATGATGGCCAATTACGAGCATGCCCATGTGCGTTTTTAGGGTTAATGTATGGTCTTAGGCGACTGTACGTTATTAGGTACTTAGGGTTTCAGTTTGTTAGCAGTAGTATAAAAGGCCAAGCCCTTCCTTTCTTTCTTTAGTTTTTCTAGAATTCCTTTATCATGAAAGTTTCCTCCATAATAAGCTAGGATTTCTAGATGCTCACGGCAACCATTCCATGGCCACCGTCTACATACATTACATCTTCTTCTTTCTTTGCAATTCAATTCTTTCTTTCATTTAATTCTAGAAAAACTACACTTTCTGTTGCATCATGTTGAAGGCGGCAAATTTCTTTTGCATGTGAGTTCTTGAGTTATTATTGCTACTTCTAGTGTTACTAGTGTTGTTACTGCTGGTGTTGCTACTACCGGAGGGTGCTAGTGTTGCTGCTACCGCACGGAGTTGGCAAAGGGTGATGGTGTTACTACTACCACAAGGAGTTGGCGTTGTTACAAGAAGGAGCCTGAGAACCTGGAATAGGTTTCAAAGCTCTCTCTCCTTTCTCTCTTTCTCGCTCTCTTTTTCTCTCTTGAAGCTGCCGTTAAAAAAAAACAAAACAAAAAAAATTTCAACTCCCACGGCCGACATCACTACAGAGCAGCGTAGCACTACCTGCCATCACTGCTAAACAATGTCACCACGAATTACAGCAACGCGAGCTTGTAGCACCGCCACAAGCTCTAGCACCGCTACAAGTTGTAGCGCCACTTCAAGCTCCAGCAGCACCACAAGCTCTAGCACCACCGCGAGTTGCAACATTGCAAGCTACAACATTGCAAACCTATAGCGCTATAAGCTGTAGCACCACTAGCTGCAGTGTCGCGAGCTATAGCGTCGTGAGCTACAACGCCGCGAGCTGCACCGTTGCCAGCTTGCAACACTACAAGCTACAACACTACAAGTTGCAACACCGCAAAGCTGTAACACCGCAAGCTTGCAAACAAAGAGCTTGCAACGCTTGTAGTGCCAAGAGCTAGCAACAAACTTGCAACGCTTATAGCGTTACAACATCATGTTGCCGTCAGCCATCGCCATGGAGCTCACGGGTGTTCTGCGGCATCGTGACCTCCAACATCACGTCCGACTTTCGTCCGTACACGGATTTTTGTTGAACTACTATCCTACATCCTGCAGTTTACCGTCTTGCCATTTCATCCAACGTCCATTCGTCACCGTTCATTCCCATTGACACATCATATTCTTCAAACTATACGTTATGTTAAAACTTTGTAATGAGTTCTCTATATTGTTCCAAAATTTTGTGGCATGGGACAACACCATGTCCTCAGATGATGAGAGCACTACCACTCAGCCAGAGCCCAAGTATCAACTACGAAGTAACACACAATCCTTCAAGTCGATTTTTTTAAGCTCATGATCTTCATGACGATACCATCAAGTGTCTACAGCACCACCATCATCCAGTACAACTCCCACCAAAAATTCAGGTTTAGGTTACACTACATCAACGATACATCAGATTCCATTTGGAGGGGCTCATCAGTGGGGTATGCCTGTTACTGCACCTACTTTCACACCATCACCATATATTCCATTGTAAGTTGTGACCTCAACACCCATATACACCATGGAGGTCAATAATTCCTCTAGGCGAATTGAGAAGTTTAGCAGAAGGCCAGGTATTATTTCTTTGAGGGAGTTCAAAACAACTTTCTCAACTGTGGTTTGTGAATTGGAGCTCAAGTATGGCACTAATTACACTGAGGCGTTTGCATTCAAACAATTGGCCCGTTATGTGCACTATGAGGCATTAGATGTCTATGAACAACATTCTGCAAGGATTTTGGGCATGTCGCAACCCCACTTTGGGCTAAGTGTGAGAATGCAACTCACACTCCCAAAAGTGGGAGACTTGGAGTCCTCCGGGACTCCCGAAAACTCAGAAGACGATTTGAGGGGTCAAATCTCCTTGCATTGGTGCATTCTTTATATCAATGGAAAGTTCTTGAAGTTTAGATGCCCAAAATGGCCTCGCATGGGCCATTTGGACATCTTCAGCTCAAGTTATGGGCAAAAGAAGGGCCGGGAGTCAAACTACGAGTTTGACTCCCGACCACTAAAAGTCAGGAATCGACCTCTTCTCGACGTCACCTCAAGGAGTGCGACACGGCGTTGGAAAGCTCTTGACGAGAGCTACAACTTTGGTTTAGACCTCGTCCCAATACGAGTTTGGAGCGAGGAGCTATGAGCGTCCAAAGTCCTGGGACTCCAACCCGGGACAATTTCAGGACTCCAACTTGGGAGTCCCGGGAAAAAGAGCCATTCGGATGTAGCCTCCGGGGTGAAACGTAGAGAATACTATATGGGGGAAGGTGATGGCTTCCCCCGAGTCTGGGCCGTGGTGAGTCTTGTGTGTCAAAGTGCCCGTGGCTTGTCCCAACACTCAAGGGTGTTCCCGAATGCTAACTAACCCTCTTGTGGTTGGTTTTGGATGCAAATTCAAGCTTAATAATCTAGTCTCTCTTCCTAGTTTAATCTCGAGACTTCTAACACGCCCCTCTACCCCCTTTTAGTGCTGGAAGTCAGGAGCGACCCTCAAGTCCCAACTTTCCGCAACTTTACATAGTTGGACCCTCAAGTGGGTTCAACAAGGGGCTTGGGAGTGCATCAGGGCATCACCCAGATTCCCAATCCAACTTACGCCATAGCCATCGCCACCGCCTCTCAAGTTGCATTGTAAGTTGCAATTGCACATCATGGGACTGTGCCCAATAATCCAAACCCAATACCTACCTTAATAAATTTTTCTCCTCAACAACTCATTGCTACTACCGCAAATATTCCTCACACCACCGATGCACCAACTTTTACTGATTTAGTGGGGGAATTCTTTCGAGTTCTTGAACTAAAATTTCCATTCAAAAGTTTTGAAAAAGTTCTACAACTCGCCACCTTCTCTCGGCAGAAGGATGAAACCCTCAAGATGCTCTACATGAGGCTTCTCAAACTCAAAGAGGATACCCAAAGCATCACAAACCTGGAAATTGCCCACCGGTATTTTCGTTCCTTGGAAGGTAGTCCAACACTCCATGCGTAGGTTTTACAATGGATTTTTGCAGAATTTGGAGACTCGTACACTTTGTTGGATGTGTAAAACATTTCCGAAAAGCTAGAACTAGCTCATGCACACTATGAGGCTAGTACTATGAAGCCTCCATCACATTCAAGGCCTCAACCTACACCAGTTGTGCTAACTAGATCATCACATTTTTCTTCAAGGACTAAAGCGGTGCACTCGGCTACACCCATTCAACCTTCTTGCAACTACTGTGGCAATCCTACCCACAAAGCTAGTGAATGTAACATTCCTTCCGAGGATCTCTTTTGTGATTATTGTGGGAAAGAAAAACATCAAGAATCTGTCTATTTTGCCAAATTCCCGAAACGAAAACAACTCCGATTACAACAACAAAATGTGTCAGCATCTTTCGTTGTCCCTCAACCAAAAGCCAAGGCACTTCAGCCTTCCACTCGGGCTTTGCCCACCAATGGTAATTCCAACAAGAATGCTAAAAAGAAGGAGCACAATGCTAACAAGAGGGAGGTGCTTCAAGCCCATGCAATTTAAGTTCAAACTTTACAAAATCAACTCGAATCATTGAGTGCCCAACTTACTAATCTAAAAAGCAAGTCCTCCCAATTAACTAATCATGCCTAACCTATACAAGGTTCAGGATCACGAGAGGGACCTCCTAGGTCGTTTTATGGCGTCCCACACAATGCCATGGTTGGGTAATATGTTCTTTCCACTCCACATAATTCTAGTCTCACACCAGAATTTGCTACTTCTTTTTGCCCTTCCTATGTTACGGCACAAGAGGCTAGCGTGGCACCCAAAGTTTCTGCCACTAGGCAAATAATTTAGACCGATAGACTCGCATCTGGTTCAAGTCCTATTACTAGGGCTAGAGGAGCTCGAACAATCATGCCACAATCTTTTCGTCCTCTCAACACAGAAGAAGAACGCACATGTTGGCGAAAGGGGAGGAGACTACTACACCACAAGCTATTAGGGCATCAAATTCATGTATCCCAGGAGTACATGTACATCAGGAAAACACACAATTTTCCACTGATCAGCTTATGAAATGCCAACTTCAAATGCATGAAGTGGCGCAAAAGCTTGTGAACACATCATTGTTTTGTTTTCAGGATTTGAAGCTAAGCATCAGGGACATAATTGCAATCCTAAAGGATACCCTGAACACTACATCAAGTCCTTTACCAATCCCTGATCCACATGCTACAAAGGTCCCATCCAACACCTTGGAGAGACATTCGATTGGCTCACGTGTTGCAGATGGTGTTCGTAATTTGGTCACTAGTTCTAGCATGGTTAAACTAGTGGGCTTTCCTACCTTTGATTCTACATTCACATATCAGAAGGGAGTTAAGAACACCTCACTTGTGGATTTGTTACTTAGCAAAAGTGTTGTGGATAGCCATTCTCTTCACAAAGTTTCTCACTCATTTCCGAAGGTGGTGCCTAGTAAGAGAACTTCCATCACCACCGGAGTTGCCATTGTCGACAATACTGGGTCAACAATCCAAGTGGGAGGACATACACCCAGAGTGGTACTTTTTGACACAGGTGCCCAACCAGTGATTCTTGGAGTTCAATTCACCAAGAAGATGGGCATGCTTAACTCCAAACTACAGAAATCTATGTGGCAAATTCGCACCGTTAATGGGAGCATAGAGGAGGTACTTGGGGAAAGTTCGAATTTGATTGCACTTAACTTCAATGATGATATAGATTAGGAGCTTTGCTTACAGGTCAGATGTTTAGTCACCAATGCCACCAATTATGATGTGCTCATTGGGCAAGAGGCCTTGTTTCCACCTGGTTTCACAATTAACAACTAGTTTGAACATGCGTATTACCAAATGGATTGGGAGACTGATGGCCACCACCTGGGATACATACCCCTTGATTTACATGGGAACCATAATCCTATGGCTCACCATTATATGCTCAAGGAAGCACACACCATTTCCTACATCCAACAAGCTAGCCACAAATGGATAGTGAGAGATGAGGAGGAGATAGTTTACGTTCAAGCTACTGAAAGCTTAAGGGTGGTTCCTACTAACATTTAACATGGACCAGAGGTTTTACAGAGGTTCAAAGTAGCCCACAAGCCCTTGGTCAAAGCTTTGTCTAGTTTTGAGAGCATGGAGAGCCATGGCGAACCAATTAAACCATTACTTCATTAGCTAATCACATGGACACCACCTAATGAAGGGATTACATTACTAGAACTCTTTGGTGGTATTGGTACAGGTCTCAAAACCCTATTACAATTAGGGATGGTGGTTCGGAGGTATTTTTACATAGACATTAATCTTATTGCAAGGCAAGTGGCGACATCAAAAATGAGGGAGTTCACAACAAGATTTCCACAACAATTTGCAACCATCGCATGGAAGGCTAGTTTCACATTTTTGCCCTCTAACATACAACTAATTCAGAAGAAGCATATGGAATTACTTGGCCCCATCGACCTCATCATTTTAGGTTGGGAATGTTAAGGATTTTCAGAGGCTGGATTTGGAAAAGGCTTGAGTGACACAAGATCTATTCTTTTCACGGACATGATACGATTGATAACCTGGGCTCATCCATTTCTCCTACACTTGGTTATGTAATTGAAAATACCCATTCTCAGTTTGATCAGAAAGAGAAAGTCTAAGAGCACTACACAGTGGTCAAGCATTACCTTGGAGAGCCGCTCCTACTTAATGCGGCACAATGCGGTTCCTATGCGCACCAGCTGCGCAACTGGTGAACCAACTTGGCACCACTCTCAGTTCTGCAGCTAGCTCTAAAATACACTATCAGCAACCCCAACTTGCAGTTTCTCACATATTGGATGATCAAAGTTCTTACCAACCAATTATAACATAAGAGAAACCTCCTTGGTTTCCTACGAACACAATAGGAAAACGAAGAGGTGTTTGGCCCACCTTTGTCTCCTTCCCAAGAGCACATGCCTTTCAAGGAGATGGACCAGGCATGGTGTATCGTCATGCTTCATCCACTTAGGATGAACCAAGCCCATAAGAAAAAGAAACGGCTATGGGGTTCCAAGCTAGCACTACTAGTCACACTAAGGTGACTAGATTGGAGCGTAACGCTCTACTAGGGAGAGGCATGGACCTGAACTCCCTTACATGGTTGTTGGTAACTTGTGTACTCTTTCAAATGTACACAACACCAACACTGATATAATCAACTTGTAGTTTTGGTGATGCAACCACATGGCACCCTGACCAAGTACACTTGCCTATCTTCAACACTCTACATTTCACTCTTAGTGTTGGGGGGGAAGAGGTACCATGTAATTTGACTTAAGTTGTGTTTAATACACTTGGAGGTACATCAACTTCTAGAGAAACAATTACAACCTTTTACGAATCTATGTAGTTGGATAATGGAGAACTCAATACACCAGGTTATTCAAACACACTTTCTAACTCCATTCTATGTGTTTCCAACTACCCTTTTGTTATGGGAAACCAACTCACCAAGAAGGAAAGAGACCAGGTCACAAACTTGCTAATTAAATATGAAAATGTGTTCGCATTCTCAATGAAAGACTTAGGTAGGTGTAAAACCATGCAGCTTTCTATAAACCTTACAGATGAAACACTCGTCTATTGAAGGAGGCATAGGTTGAGCAAACATGAGTGGGAATTGGTAGATGAAAGATGCAAAGAGCTCCATGAAGCTAGTCTCATTCAGCCATCAAGTTCTGATTTCACAGTCGCTACAATAATGCCAACAAAGAAAGATTCAGCTGGATTATGGACTGAGAAAAGGATGTACGAGGATTATAAACCTTTGAACCTAGTTACACCTCAGGATAGTTACCCCATGCCCATCCCTAAGGAATTGTTTGATAACATTGGAGATTCAAACATCTTCACAATTGTGGATCTAAGGCAAGATTTCAACCAGATTGTGCTAGTTGCAAAGGATCGCAAGAAAATGACATTCCATGGAAACAACAAGTTGTGGGAATGGCTTGTGATGCCTTTTGGATTGAAGAATGCACCTGTCTTCTTTCAACAAGTCATGGACCAGGTTCTCGAAGGGGCAAACTTCCTGAACTGCTACATAGATGACATCCTAGTGCATAACAAGGGACTCTTGTAGCATGTGGCTCATCTTAAAGAGTTATTCAAGAGGCTCCACAAAGTCAATATGAAAATCCATCCTAAAAAGTGTGAGTTTGTTGTCACCTTAGTAATCTACCTTAGACATAGAATTTTGCCAAATGGTATTATGGCTCATTGGGCCAAAGTAGTAGCCATTTTGGAGATGCCTTATCCTACTGATGTTCACACGTTGAGGAGTTTCATCGGATTATGTAATTACTACAAAATTTATGTCCAAGACTTTAGTACTATTGCTCATCCTCTCTATGCATTGCTAAAGAAGGATGTTACTTGGACATGGAGTGATGAAAATCAAGAAGCTTTCAACACACTCAAGGAAAAGCTTTCAGAGTTCCCCATTATGAGAAGACCTGATTTCAACAAGGTCTTCATTCTACACACTGATTGGAGTGTTCTTGGTATTGGAGTTATTCTTGGCCAACTTAATGAGGAAGGCAAGGAATATGTTATCACCTATGCATCCCAAAGCAACAACAAGGCTGAGAGCAATTACTCTTCATATGAAGAGGAATGCCTTGCTATTGTATGGGCCGTCATACATTTAAGGCCCTATCTTTATGGCACTAATTTCACTTTGTATACCGACCACCAGTCTATCAAGTGGTTGATGACTAACGATAAGCTTACTAGTAAGTTAACTCGTTGGGCACTTATACTTCAAGAATATGAGTTCAAGGTTATTCATCGACCTGGTATTACACATCAAAATGTGGATACCATGTCACGGAGACCTCTCACTACCTCTGAAGATTTTTCAGAAGCCAAGTAAGATTTTGACCAGATTCTAAAAGTACATGTATCTGATGCATCTAGTTATCTTACATTACTGCAATGTAACTTGGTTGATCATCCCATTATGGATATATGGAAGGACTTGGACACTTTTAGGTTTCTTTAACATGGGGAATACCCTCCCCAAGTTACATCAAATCAACGGGATCACATACAACAGCGGTCCAAATGTTATTCATGGAGGGACAATCACCTCATCCAATGTTTACCACAAGGCGATAGAGTGGTTCCACCACCACATGAATGGCCTAGTCTTACTCAAAAAGGTACACTCGGAGCTTGGACATTTTGGAATTAAGCGTACTTATAGCCTTTTCGCTCCTCATTACCATTGGAGAGGTATGTATGCTCAAGTCCGAGACATCATTGCTAGGTGTGAACAATGTGATAGAGTGAAAACTTCTTTTTCCTTTTGACAGCTCACGCTTTCTCCACTCCCTATTCAGGGCATGTTCTACCGTTGGTCATGTGATTTAGCTAGAGAGTTACCACAAACCTCCAGGGGTAATGTTTACATCATGATTATGATTGAACATTTTTCAAAGTGGGTTGAACTTGTTGCACTATTAGACAAGTCATCAAACATCACTAGCCAGGCTGTCTTACAACAGGTCCTAAGTAGGTTTGGGGTTTGTGCTGAATGCCTTACTGATCAAGGATTAGAATTCAAGGGAGAATTTGAAGACCTACTTGGCCATGCTCTCATTGACCATCGTCGGACTTCAAGAGATCATCCCCAAGCTGATGGCCTTGTAGAAAGGATGGTTCAAACATGCAAGAAAAGACTTCGGAAGATTTGCCTCACTAAGAACAAAGAAGATTGGGACTTGGCCCTCCCTTACATCGCCATGGGTTACAAAATGTCCAAACATGCCTTTTTATCCCATTTCTCTCCTTACTTTTTACTTTTTGGGAGACATCCCATTCCACCTTTTTCCATTGTTGCTCAAATGGACCAAGTTGTGGACTTGGACTCCCCAGTCACTTGGGCTAGGGTCATTACAGAAAGGGCTATTCTATTCAAAAGGGTTATGCCCATGGCCATGGAGAACCTATCCATTGCACAACATCGAGACACCTTACGATATGCACACACACGAAGTGGCAATTACAAACCTAAGGTGAGACAATTTGATGTTGGTGATTTTGTGTATCTCTAGCGGCAACCCAATGATACTCTAGACACTTCTTCCAGTCGCACTATCTTGAGGATTAAGGCGATCAAGCCTTCAGGTATGTTGGAATTGCAAGGAGCTGATGGATGCATAATTCGAGATCATTCCAAAAATTGTACGCCCTGCCACTTGCCAAACTTGGATCCTACCATCATCACGTCAACTTGGATTCCTCCACTTGATTATCCATGTCAAGTATGTCAGAGGACAAACGATGCTGATCAGATGCTGCTTTGCGATAACTGTAATGGTGGATACCATCTCTTTAGCCTCAAGCTGGAGCTCACTCAAGTTTTCGTCAGCAATTGGTATTGTTCATCATGTTTTCCTACAGCACCTTGATTCTTACTCAGACCATGCCACGCTTTTCTTGGCTCAGGTCTGGGGGGCGATACATGAAAATTTCATCTCAGCCTTCCTCTTGTGCATTGTATATATATTTGTGTGTGCATCTCTTTTTAGTTGATTAGTTTATACCTTTGACTGGCTTTAGTCTTTTTGTTAGTAAAGTTTATTACGGATTTACACCCTTACAACACCGTACATCACGACATGCAATGTGAAACACAAAAGGTGCACTATGCATGTTGCACACATTATAACCCTAATAGAGACCCAAAAACTAAGACGAAATGACAAAACACGAAACCAAGACTAACCAACATAGACTTGAAGGAAGTTGAAAATCGTTCTTTCGTAACATAAAGGAACTTTCTACATTAATCCCACAAGCTTTATAGAATGCAAGCAAGAAGGTTGAGAAGCTTACTTTCTTATGCGTCATCAACTACCAACTCCATTGCTTTTCGTTGCTAGGAAACTCATAAACTCACATTGATGACTGCAAGACCTTGAACAATCAACAAGATGACACTGCAAAGTCCACCATGCAACATTCAGAAGTGCCAAGTTGCAAAAGCACTTGTTGAAGGCGACAAGATACAAGATTTGACAGACCATAAACGAACAGACGAATGGGGAGATGCAAAATGAAACACAAAATTAACCTAACCCTAAATGTAAAGTACACAACAACTTTTTTAACCCTAACCCTAAAGTACACTATTGTTGGGTATATGCCCACAAAGGTACTCGAGAATTTGGCAAATACCCTTTCCTTTATTTACCTCATGAGTTGGGTATGGGTATATATAAAGATTATATCCCAATGATAGGTATGAGGGGGGGGGGGCAAGTATGTTGACATAGATTAATCTAGGGTATGAGGTGGGGGTGGGTTTTTGAGGAAGTTCACATATGCTAACTATGTATACCCAGGTTCATACCCGGTGGGGGTTTGGAGATTTTTCTGGTACCTGCCCCCACACTGCTATGGACCCACCCTTCCCTGCACATAAGCACACCCCAGCCAACCCTTTGATCGAAGTGTGTAACAAAAAAAGATCCGCATAATAGTACAGTGTTTGATTCCTGGAACTTGGTTAAATACCAGGATGAAAATTTCTGAAATTTCCACTAGCACCAAGTGTGGTTGGACAGTGCCTTCTCATTGGCAGGTGCCTTCAAGAGGATGTTAACCATAAGAGTAACCAAATTGCTGCACCCCATGAATTTCATTGAGTCACTCCATAATTCAAGTCAATAACCTATGGACCTCAAGCAGTCTTTGTAGAAAGTTTAGCCAAAACTCTCAGCTAGGCAGGAGAAGCCTACTGGTAATGATATGCCTTACAGTGCATTGTCATCATTCATTTTGCTGTTCTTGTAAGCACTACTCGTCGATTATTTTTCTTGATGAATTTTCTGGATCGTTCCACAAACTAATGATATTAGGCAGATCAATGAACAGCTATATTTCAACAATTGAACAGCAGCAGTATTGGGCTACAACTCTCAGATCAATTAACTTGGCTTCAAGCAAACCAATGTGGACAGGCGCAAAGGGACATTTGGACATTGGGAACAGAGCTGCAAGGAATGCACCACAACAGAATATGGCCTTACTTGCAGCAGTAGGTCTTCACACTTGAATTTGGTAAACAACACATCTTACACTAATGTCAAATTACAGTAGACATCACATATGTTCAATGTAGAAATGGCTGAAAGCACAAAAGTGTGACTACACAAATGTATCATGAACTGAGGCTTTCTCAAATATGACTTATTCAACAAAAAGATGCCACAATTGATGTCAGGTAAACCTCATTAAGCCTCATTAAGTCGTATGTGATGGCATACTTCAGGCTCTTGGCTGCATTTGGACAACACATTTCTAGACCAGTGTTGAGTACCAAGCATATGTGGGAACAAACAGAAGTGTTGTAAGAGGTAATGGAACTAGAGTTACTACCTCTCAAATCTGCATCTCCCTGAAGAAAGCTGCAAATTCTCATGCAACAAAACAACCACACGATTCTCACAGACACAATTTTTTAACCTTTTGTTCATACTTTTGCTTACACTTGAGCAGCAGAGCACCATCACAGCCAGGCAGTCTTTGAAAGCAAGTGCTTTATGCCACATGTCCACATTGTTGCCTTCATATGTCCTGGAAAGATACTCTCCATAGAGTAGCCACTCTCCAAAGAAATATCATAGGGCGCATCTAGGTTCATGTATGAATCCCTTGTGTGTATTAGTCAAATGTTCATTTGAAACAAGTTGTCTTAGGTCTTTCCTTCTTTCTCTTTTCAAGGGTTTAATCACAGTTTACACAGTCCACCATGTGCTTCCAAAATTATATCATTGTTGGCATTGCAAGTGTCTGTGCCTTAAACAAATATTTGGACAGTGGATACTAAGAGGGATGATGCCATCATCTGCCATCATCTGCCATCTAACACCACCGAAGTTCAACACTTGAACCTAGAAAACCAAACCTTCACACATCCCAACCTATGAAATCTTCTTCCAAGGAACCAAGACTGAGACTGCAAAGATGGACCTCCAGTGTTAAAGGAGACAAAAGCTCCCAAGCTCTATCTTATACTTCGAAAGGTTAGAGAAATAGGGCCTAAAAAATCAAAACCCTGAAAAGAAGTGCAAACAATGACATAAAAGCCAAGGAGCTTAGCTTTGGCCTAATCAAAACAACACCTGATGGATTAGGAGATGGCGCCGGAGCTATTGGACATGGAATGCCTTGTTGGACACCTGTACATTCATTTGCAAACAGGCCCGCTGGATAATGTCCCGCAAGATTCAGGTATGAAAAGAGTGTGGCTGCACAATCTGTTGATTGATCGTTGAAGTAGGTCAGAAATTTGCACACGAAGGCAACAAAGGGAGGACAGCAAAGGGTGCTATCATAGTTAGGGGCCACACACACACTTGTAATAGATGAGTAGTTTTGCACCTCGAAATTCACTGGGCATTCTGTCACAGAAAGACCAAAGAAAGTGAGCCAAAAACCATGGTTACATGAATTGGTCATTTTGCAAGTGTTACACATGGCCAATCACATAGCTAATTGCAACCTTAGGGTATTGGTTGAGCTTTATAGATATCACTAAGAGAGATTAAGCTCTTCTATAATCAACTATTACACTTTGGACACATGGGTGTTGCTTCACCTTCAAGATTAGTAATCAGAAAGCTTACGTTGAACTGCTTGGAGTAGCTTCCGGGCCCCAATATCTGATCCTTCATAGATTTGCAAGCCCTTCTCACTCAGTTCTTCACCTGTCCCATATTCACCATAGATCATAACTGGAAACATATCGTGCAGAAGTACTTGAAACTAGAAACCCAATGACAACTGTAACTACCAAACGAGTCTTGATGACCTTGAAACCATATTTACTTCAAGACACTGCTATTAAAATCGAACTTATTCAATGGAATGCGGCTAAAAGAGCAAGCTCCAATCTGACCAGATCCAAAGGATGTGTACAATGGAGGGTTTAGACATGACACATCTCAGAGAAAGGGAAGAAACCAAAGCAGCATAGCGGGGTCATCTCTCAAGCATCTGTGTCCAAATGCTATGGGTTCCTGTGAAGCTTGTAGCATGAGCTACTACGGAAAATAAAATAAGGCCAAGGAGTTGCGATTTTAATGCCAAACCAAAATCATTAAGAACGAAAGAGAAAGGATATAACTGAGAATTCTGTGAAGGAAGCATAGTGGAAAGGCAGTAAAACTGAGCTGGAAAAATCACAGTAGTCAAAGCAAAGCAATAAAATGCCAGGGACCCAATCACAGGACTCCTAGAGATCCCAGGATTCGAGGATGCAGGAAAATAGATTCACAAATAAGAGAAAGAAAAAGCGAGTAACAATGTGGCCAAAACCCCAGTAGACTATGGTAACGTAAAGGCAGGGATTACAACCGAAGTCTTACTTGCAGCGGCATTGAGAAGCTGCGGAAATGCGGCTTCGATAAAGAGGAGAGTCCAAATCACTAGCAGCACCAACTGCAGTTGTGGTGTCTTGAGAATGCCCATGTTTCCTTGAGGGCAACGCCGCATCAAAACTCCAGCCTGACGAAGGGAGAACGGAATTCTGATAAGACTCGCCACCACCACGACGGCATTCAGGAACTGACGCGGACTCGGTAGTGAGGGCGCGCAACACAGAATAGATCAACGTCAGATCGTCGTCGTCGCCGCCAGGGTCGTTTCAAAGCGGAACCCAGAACTGGGCGCGCAACACAGATTACATCGACGTCAGGGCGTCGTCGTCGCCGCCAGGGTGGTTTCAACGCGGAACCCCGACCTGTTTTTCCTTGTTCTCAGGGTGCTTTACTCTTGACCCAATGTCCTTCAGTTGTGACAACCGGGCCCTAAACCCTAACCCTTGCCGTTTGCTGTAAGTCTCAGGGGTTGCAGTTGGCAGCAACTAGATTGCACTGCGACTTGATTAGTCTCACCATCCATCATCATCATCTTCTTCCTTTTTTAACTGCTAACAAGTTCTCTTGTGACACGAGTGAATGCAGCATTCAGATCAAGGGTCTACTGGTGAGAGACTTTAGGGTGCAGAGTTTATGGACTTTTGGGGACTAGGAAGTTCCAAAACTTGAAGAGCTTATTACAAAGCTGAAATTGCAGCATAAATCAATGGCCCCTTTTACATGGATATGGGCCTAAATGCTTTAATATTAGAGACCTGTAAATCTTTATTAAGAAACACATTGTAGATTAGGGAAATGTACAAAGGAGTAAAATAAAGGAAAATGGAGAAGTGACAAGATGTCAAGTTGGCTCAAAGTTGCTATGAAAATCTATGTATGTCCATAATCAATCGCTTGTGGAAGGTAGGCCATATTTACATGTCAAAAATTGATGGCTTGCAATAGGTCGGCCGTGGTGATGGGAAGTGTGTTTTGAAGGGGTGGAAATCAAGAAGTAGCTAAGCCTAGAGCTATCGCCCAAGTTAAGATGGAAGACACTTGCATCCTTTGTAATGTGATCGAAATTTTTGACGAAAAAAAAGTGACCAAGGTAGAAATATGAGGGCCTTCTATCCCCTTCAAGCTCCAAATGGCATTGGCAAAATCATGTAAAAACACATTGGCATGTTTGTGTAAGCAACCAAATACCTCAATTAAAAGGGAGGAATTGATTAGTGGGGTGTTAGTTGCAATAACTCCTTTCCTTGGCTTGAGCCACATCTAATGCAACAAATCTTTGAGTTGTGCAAAATCGGGGAAATAAATCTGTTTGCAATGGGTCGTCAATGACAACGTTGGCCAAGGTGCAAATATCATCTTTGGTGAACACAATGTCGACTCATCGACAAGAGGAGTTGCATGTGGTTGAAGGAAGTCCATGTAATTGTTCTTATCCCACATGAAAACCAACATCTCGTGTAATGGCAACAAAGGTGTCATGAATTGCATCATGGGTTTTAGTGTGTTCATTGCCATGAACACAACGTAAAAGAAGGATACCCATAAGGTTGATGGGATGTGCACATCGAAGGATGCCTACAATTGAAGGATGGGGTAGTCCAAGTCACGTACAAAGTGTTGTGTAAAAAATTGGGGAAGATAATCGAAAGGTTGGGAAAACTAATCGAACTATAAACCAAGTGCCTACCCTTGAGCCAGAACATGATAAAATTCAGGCATGATGAACCTCAGATGTCATGTCAAACAACATGTTGCAAAGGGTATGATGGTGTAGACACTTCAAGATGAAATCTTGAAGTTGAACCATTTGTTGCTCGATGAGTTGTTCAAATGGAAGAAAACACACACATGTTAGGGGTGGTAAAAGATCACATGCAATTGTATGCAATGAGTTTTTGGACTTAATTTCAAAATCTTGGATTCAGTAATGGGCAGAAACAGGGGAAGACCTTGTAGACCCATCAAGGACAACTATTGCCAAATCTCGGCAAATAATAAGAAACTTTTTGCCTTCTCTTTTTGACATGTTTCT